>Ga0070734_10000449_pt1 | contig 87596 bp, 79 predicted proteins | sample Coa_R1_8_FD_66444 | JGI IMG/M metagenome (GOLD analysis project Ga0070734, IMG submission 66444) | Surface soil microbial communities from Centralia Pennsylvania, which are recovering from an underground coalmine fire - Coalmine... | ecosystem: Environmental > Terrestrial > Soil > Unclassified ...
GCAATCCGGTCGAACCAATTATTCAAAAATACACTGGTGGGGTATTTCCCTGTTATTTTTTTGTATAGCCTTTGCATGATTTCTTTCGAAACAATAGTTCTTACTTTCGAAGCAGGAATACCATATTTTTTTACTTCCCAAACCGGGTAGCTGGTCACCAAACAATGCAGATGCCCATGCTCAAGCAAATGTTTCGCCAGCGAAAAAGCCCAGAAACGGCTAGGCACAGAAATACTAATTTTCATAATCGGGGTTAAATAATTTTAATATCTCTTTTGCCCGCTCATGATAAGAGTGCTTCATTGCTTCCTGATACGCACAGCTCCTTAGCAAAATATTTTTCTCCCGGTCTTCTAATAAAGATTTTACACAAGCAGTCATTTCATCTTTTGTGTTGAAATAAGACATGGCATGACCCGGCTTAAAAAATTCTACCTGCTCATCAGAATAATTGCTCACGACAGCCGCGCCTGCAGCAGTCAGCTCAAATGTTTTCATAGTATGGAAGCATCCATGGCTAGCTCTCGTAAAATTTACTACCACTGCAGCTTTGCGAGCCATTGCTGCCATATTTCTATCAGTGTGTGGATTAGGTTTTGTGCCTATCGTCATCAGGTCTTTATCTTTTGCATTTTTCCAAAGACCTCCTTCAATATGAAGATCAAAACCTTTCAAATTTACCAGCCAATCTTCGATAACAGGTGTCCATGTTCCAAAATAATAGACGCTGTTTGGCAATTCAGGCTCGCTTGCATTTTCTGCAATGAGATGGGTGTATTTGCAAAAACCAAAAGGTACTCTTTCAACTCTTGATGCACCCATCTGATACAGCACGGGAACCAAAGCTTTTGCAAAAATGCATACCATGTGAAATAGCGGCAGGCTCTGAAATGTAAGCTGCATGCGGGAAGGATACATTCCATAAGGGCTGTCTGACAAAAGATGTATCAGATAAATATATTTCTTTTCAGAAAGTTTTTTTATTTCTTCAAGCCTGATATTTGCAGTGTTGAATAGGATGACAATATTTTTTCCAGATTCATCACAGCTCTCAAGTATCTGGTTCATTTTTTCAACTGAGCTTTTGCCACGCAGGTAATTGAGCTTTCTCTGAGCCCGTGAAATGAGCGATGCCTCATAACGTCTGTCTCCTTCATCAATCAACACAACTTTTTCATCCGATAAAATATCTCTGAATGCGAGGTAATAATAATATGCGAGCCCGGTGTTTTTTGGCGCTTCAGTGCAAAGAATTATTTTATTAAACTCCATATTAATCAACCAGGTTGTAAATGCAAGTGTCTGAAGGATCGTAAGTTTCACTTGCATATGCAATCAACATCATGGGCTCGCTTTCACTGATGTTGATGAACACATGCGCAATTCGCACAGGAACAAATATTGTTTTTGGTGCAGAAGCATCTAATACAAGCTCCATCCTTTCTTTTGTTTCAATGTCTTCTAAAATCATTTTTGCTTTCCCTGCAAACACCGTAAACCATTCATTTGCTTTATTATGATAATGATTTGCTCGCCACTCAGAAGGAGAAGCCATGGTCATATAAATTTCCCCAACTTTTTCAGAAAGAAATTCTTCAAAGCCATTCAATGTTTTTAAAAACCATCCCCTTGAGTCGGGAAGCAGTTTGCGGTCAATAATTCTTATTTTATCTTTTAGTGACATAGCAGGTACGATTGCATCTCGTTTATTTTAAAAGATAATATTGTACGGTTTCCTTGAACGACTCTTCAAGATTGGAATTAATAAATCCAAGTTTAGCGGCTTTCTCAGATGCGGAATAAAACATCTCAGATTCGCCTGCCCTGAAATTTAATTTGCCCCATTGCCAAAGCGTGGCATTGAAAGATGGAAACATGGTTTGAAGTATCGATGCATACGCACGAAATGAAATTGCTTCGCCACGGCCTATATTAAGTACCGATGGAATATTTCTGATTTCTTTTTTAATGAGCAATTCATTAATGAAGCGCCCTAAATCTCCCACATAGATATAATCTCTTTTTTGTGTACCTGCACTCAACTCGATTGGTGAACTTGTTTTCTGAGCATTTATCAAAAAAGGAAAAAATTTACTGTCGTCTTCGTATTTCCCAAACATTCCAAAAGGCCTGAAAATGCTAAACGTACCTTGTTTTGCTTTGCTCAGCAAATAATTGCTCATCATCAATTTTGAAATGCCATAATGAGTTTTTGGAATGCATGGGCTTTCTTCATTAATATGCTGTGCAGAAAGATCATATTCAAAAGCAGTGCCGAGCTGCAGCCAATAAGCATTGCATCCATTGCTATACAGGTAATCAAACAAATCACAGGCCAGAAAATAATTTGTCTTATACATCGTGTCCAGATCTGTTTGCAGTTTCACGACACCATAAGCAGCAGCGTTAATGATAACATCAGGCGACTCATTAATAATATTGATCCATGAACCTGAGTCAAAAAAATCAAAATACACCGTGTCATTATCAAAGGAACGCTTGCGTGAAGTTTTCACAACACAAAAATTTTCAGAAATCTTTTCTGCAATATTTCTGCCTGCAAATCCTGAGCTACCTAATATTAATACCTTGGTCAATTTACAGTTGTGCTTGCACGATGATATCACAAAAATTATCTGCGTACTTCTTCATCATGATTACAATGTTTCATTAACAGCAACTTCCAGGTTTTTTACAATTTTTTGAATTGAATAATCCTGCACTATTCCTTTTGAAAGCTCACCGGAGGATTTTCTAAAAACATCATCATATAGAAAACCTCTAAGACATTTTATCAATTCATCAATATTGCCTTCTTCGAAAATAAATCCGTTTTTTCCGTGCTCTACCAAATCAGAGCTGCATCCCGATGTAGATGAAATAATAACCGGCAAAGCAAAATTCATTGCCTCATTCACAGATAAGCCCCAGGTTTCGCCACTGCCGGAACACATCACAAACAGATCCGCAATGGAATAATATTTCGGAACAAGACTTTGATTGACGAAACCTGTAAGGATCACATTATTCATCTTGTTTGCATTAATGTAGTCTTCCATTTCACTCCTCAAAGCTCCATCCCCCATCATCACCAACAGAACTGATTCATCGTTCAATGCATGAACAGCTTTCAATAAATCAAGCGGTCTTTTTTTTTCTATGTATTTGCCTGAAAACAAAACAATTTTTTTTCCAGTCGGAATATTAAGCAATGCTTTCGTGTCTTCTTTCTTATCCCTCAAAGATTGGTATTGTACATCAAAAGATGAATTATCTACCGAATAAGGCGTATAAACCAGCTTGTCTTCGGCTACTCCGTAATACTTAAAAAAAAGTTTGTTTTGCGTTCCTATATATAAAAACCTGTGCACAAAAAATTTAAATAAAAAATGTTGCAAAAATATTTTCTTGATAAAAACCTTAATACGGCTTTTGCCAGTTTCCTGAGACAAAGGATTTTCAGCTCTCAGCCAGATTTTTTTTCCAAAAATTTTTGCAGTGAAAATGACAATCAGATCTGATAAATAAGCCCATCCGTTCAATATAAAAATCTTAGACGGGCTTTTAAACAAAACTTTTACTGCTGAAGGATTGAACAAATCAAATAACTTATTGGAAAGTGATTTGCGGGATGAATAATTTTTAATAAATGTATAGTTATATCCTTCGAGCAGCGGAACATCCCATTTTATATTTTGTCCAAAACCCTTGTCCATACCGCCTTTTATGCTTGCATCAGAAAAATAATAAACATGCAGATCAAATTCCCTGTTCAGTTCTTTAAGCAAAGGTGATATATATTGAATGGGATGGCTTAGAAAAAAGACCAGTTTATTTTTTGAGTTCAAACTATCTGTATCTGCGTGTGTGTTGAAAAATTAATGCATGAAGAAAGACGACCGGATTTTACGGATGTGCCCATGATAAATTCTTCTTTGCTGCCAATGAAGTGTATTCATCAATCTGCGAGCTTGTGAAGGAATACATATTTTTTTTGCCTTCGTAGAAAGCTTTATACCACGATGCGGTTAATTCTACCGCAGTCCCAAACTCAAGTGTCGGTCTCCACTTAAGCTGATCAGTTGCTTTGTCGCAATTTAATTTCAAGACAGAAGCTTCATAGAAACTTTTTTTCTTGTCAACAAAAAAACTACCGTCGTGATTTTTTTTATCCCAATGACTGCTCAGCTCGCTGAGCATTTCAAGAACAGTGTATGATTCAGATGATGATGGACCGAAATTATAAGGCTCTCCGTTTTTAGAAACATCCTCGTGTAAAACCTGACCTAAAGAAAGATAACCGCTTAGCGGTTCGAGCACGTGTTGCCATGGGCGAACAGAATCAGGATGTCGTATTTCTGCTTTTTGATTTGATTGCCACGCTTTGATGCAATCAGGTATTAATCTGTTTGGAGACCAGTCTCCACCACCAATCACATTTCCAGATCGCGCAGACACAATCCTCACTTTCGACTCGCTATTCTTAAAAAATGAATGATAATATGAATGAACGACCACTTCACAAGCGCCTTTCGATGCGCTGTAAGGATCTTTGCCACCAAGATGATCTGTTTCTTTATAACCCCAAAGCCACTCAATATTTTCATAGCATTTATCACTTGAAATGATAATAGCTGTGCATGGATGATTAGAGAGCCTCAAAGCTTCAAGTATGTTTGCAGTGCCAATCACATTCGTTTGAAATGTTTGAACCGGGTTAGTGTAAGATAGGCTGACGATAGGTTGAGCAGCCAAATGAAATAAAAAATCAGGTTGGATATCTGAAATGATTTTTTTCATTTCATCAAGATCATTGATATCAGCATAATGATGAACAACTTTTTTTTCAAGCTCTAATGCTTCGAATATGGAAGGTTTTGTTGGTATGTCAATAGAGATACCATATACTTTTGCATCTAGCTGAAGAAGCCATGCGCTGAGCCATGAGCCTTTAAAACCAGTGTTGCCTGTGATGAGGACTTTCTTTCCTGAATAAATTTTTTTAAACATTCCTATTTCCAGATTTTCCATTTTGCATTATTGCTGTCCCAAAGATTATTGAGCTGGGTTTTATCTCTCAAAGTATCCATGCATTTCCAGAAGCCATTATGCTTGAAAGTATATACTTCCCCGGCCGCTGAAAGCTTTTCAATAGGTTCTTTTTCAAATATGGTATGATCGTCTTCTATATAATCAAATATTTCAGGGTTGCACACAAAAAAACCTCCGTTTATCCAGCTTCCATCTCCTTTCGGTTTTTCCATGAATGAAGAAACATTGTTATCATTTCCTATTTCCAAAGCACCGAATTTCCCCTCCGGTTGAACTGAAGTGATAGTGACAGATTTGCCATGCTTTTTGTGAAAATCGAGCAGCTTAGGAATATCAACGTCCGACACTCCATCACCATAGGTCAAAAAAAATGTTTCATTGTTCACATAATTTTTTGCTCTTTTAATACGCCCTCCTGTCATAGTATGAAGACCGGTATCCAAAAGTGTTACTCGCCAGGGCTCAGATGAATTATTATGCACTTCAAGTTTGTTACTGCTGAGATCAATGGTGATATCGCTCTGATGCAAAAAATAATTCGCAAAATATTCTTTGATGTAATAGCCTTTATAACCAAGGAGCACAACAAAATCATTGAAGCCATAATGAGAATATATTTTCATGATATGCCAGAGAATTGGCTTGCCTCCTATGTCAGCCATTGGCTTAGGCCTTACATCAGTTTCTTCGCTGAGACGTGTACCGAAACCGCCGGCTAAGATGAGCACTTTCATTTTCGAGTATTTTTAAAAACAAAAAACTTGTGAAGCTTATTTGCTGCATTCAAGAGCCGCAGCATTTTCAAAACGGCTTTTTTCTTCTACCAGCCTGAACATGTCATCTTTGGAATCGTTGAATGCACAAAACCTGATATTCCTGAAGCCTGCCTGGCTAAGCTCATTGGCAAGAGAAAATTTATCCCACATCCAAAGATGGTGAGAATTGCCCATGAAAGATGTGAAAAACCCTTTTGCGCCTCTTGGCCTTTCTTCGATTCCTAATAGAGTAGTCCTCATAAATTCCATGCTGCCCTGATTATCTCCTTTATCCAATGCTTTTACATATTCCCTTGCAGAAAATTCCAGATCAGGCACAACACATCTAAAAATTCCTGAAGGCTTTAATAGTTTATAAGTATTTTTTAAGGCAGCCCTTAGATCAGCCAAAGCCAGATGCTCCAGCGTGTGAGAGCAATAAATTCCGTCACATGAATTTTCATCTACCGGCAAGCCTTTTATAATATCGCCATAACGAACATTTGATGGGAATATAGTGTTCAATCTTTTTTTTAAGATCGTGCCCAGAAGAGGAGTCTTTTGTACTCTCAATGTTGGTGATGCATCAAAGTTCACCCACTGTTCAGGTGCTGACAGCCCACATCCATATTGTACATATAAACTTTTCATGCTCAAGTTTTACACTGTTTTGTTTAAAAGACCTTCAATTCTTTCAATCTGCTTTTCATAGGTGTTTTGTTTTGCAAAATCAATTCTTTGCTGTTGCATCAAAATAGCGTTGTGCTTTTGAATACAATTTATTGTTTCTTTAAACAATTGAGGCAATTCGTTATTGTCTTCACGCGACGTTGCCATCTGCACCAGGTCGGGTCTATTTTTGTAAGTTGTAACATTGTTTGAAATGATGATCTTTCCTTTGCTCAGGTATTCCATTATTTTATGATAGTTCGTGCCTTTGCTTTGATCTTTCTTCACATCATAACAAATCAGGAAACAATCCATTTGAGACAATGCCGCGGATAAGTCTTTTGTCCCAAGCACACCGTGCAGCACCACATTATTATGAGCTTTCAAATCATGTAAAAATTTATCTGATGCCTCATCTTCGCTTCCTCCGATATTTGACTGTATTGTTTTATAGCTGCCAAACAAATCAAAAATAATTTCCGGGTTTTGATCAATGATGGTCAGCAAAATATTCCGATCGATATCAGGCCGAAGTAAATTGCCCGATAAGCCGACATGAATTTTATCATTGTTTTTTATTTGCAATGCATCATCAAAAAAAACTTCCTGCACACCATGATTAATAAAATGTTTAGGCACATCAAAAGCTGTATATTTTTCAAGTATCTCATTCGTCACTGAAAAAATAATGTCGCTCCCTTTTGCTGAAGCAATAGCATTTGTGTCCATGGGCTCATCCACCGGATGAAATATTTTGTATGGCTTCCTGCCAAAAAAATCCAACAGATATAAATTGCCAAGATCGAATGACCAGATTATATCAACCTTTTTTTTTATTGATTTCAAAATATCGCCTACATGTTTTTTCATCAGCAAATCAAAAACAGGCTTGATATGGAATTTCAGCAAATAAGGAAAATATAGTTGGTGCGAGATCAAATACAAATCAGCATGTTCCTTGGATTGCTCAATTTTTATGCGTTTCGATTTGCCTGACAAACTGAATTTATGATTATCAGGAGGATTCAAAAAAAAAACAGTGTTCCCTCTTTTGGCAAGCTCTATTGCATAATGATGTTTTGATATGAACATATTTCCCCAAAGCTGTGGCGATATCAGTAAGATAGTTTTATTGCACAGCGTCTGCATTGTATTTCTTCGCGTAGTTATTTTTCATAAAAGACTTTATAGCATCTGCCACATAGCTGATCATTTCTTCTGTCATTTCCGGATACATTGGCAACGACAGAATTTCTTTTTCTAGTTGTATCGCAACTGGAAAATCGGAAGGTTTATGATTAAGATATTTATATGCAGGCAAATTGGGGAGCACTTTTGGATAATGAAGAGCAGTTTCAATGCCTTTGCTTTTCAAATATTGCATTAACTCATTTCTCTTTTGCGCCCGTATCACATATAAATGATAAGTGTGTTTTGTTTCAGGCCTTATCTGAGGTAAAATAATTTCGTCAATGTCTGCCAGATATTTATTGTATAATGAAGCATTGCTGATTCTTTTCTCCGTCCATTCTAAAATATAAGGAAGCTTCGCGCTTAATATAGCTGCCTGCAAACCATCCATGCGGCTGTTGATCCCTTCTACTTCATGTTCATGTTTTATCAGCGCTCCATGACGTGCATACATTTTGCATTTGTCAGCTAATGCATCATCATTTGTGATGATGCAACCGGCATCTCCATAAGCGCCTAAATTTTTGCCCGGATAAAAACTGAATGATCCCGCAATCCCAAATAAACCGGCACGCTTGCTCTTGAATTCTGAGAAATGAGACTGCGCACAATCTTCTATCAAATACAGATGATGCTTATCGCAGATGGTTTTTATTTTTTCGATATCACACATCTGGCCTTGTAAATGAACAGCTATTATTGCTTTTGTCTTTTCTGTTATTTTATTTTCAATCTGCGTTTCATCCATGCTGAAATAATAAGGATGTACGTCAATAAAAACCGGTCTGGCACCAGTTTGTGTAATTGTTTCTGAGCTGGATATCCAGCTATTGGCAGGAGTAATAACTTCATCACCATCACCAATGCCAAGCATCTTCATTAAAATAAATAAAGTGTCAGTGCCATTGCCACACGCAACAACTTTTTTCACGCCGTATATATCTGCGAAATTTTTTTCAAACTCCTGCACAAAATGCCCCCCGATAAAAGCAGTTTCATCAATCACTTTCTCAATCGCCGAATCAATTTCTTTTTTGATGCTTAGATATTGAGATCTTAAATCAACAAAAGGTATTTTCATGATCGCAATGTTACTTTACTTCAATAGAGCGGATGAGTTTTGCAGGGTTGCCTGCATATACCCCCCTTTCGGTAATGTTTTTTGTTACAACGGCTCCAGCTCCAATCACAGCGCCATCGCAAATTGATACAGGCAAAATAGTTGCATTTGAACCAATAGAAACATGATTGCCAATTTGAGTGGTTTTCCATTTTGATTGATCTCCGCCCGCCGGTTTTCCTTCTGAGAACAAATCATTGATGAACATCACTCCATGACCAATGAAACAGTTATTGCCAATGATCACAAGCTCGCATATAAAAGAGTGAGATTGAATTTTACAGTTGCTGCCAACTTTTGCATTCCGCTGTATTTCTACAAATGGTCCGATAAAACTATTATCTCCAATAGTGCATCCATATAAATTTACGGGATTAATAATAGTTACGTTTTCTCCGACAACAACATCATCTGTTACAGCAGCATTCCTGAATTTTGGTTTCATGGATGTTCGGCGCTTGAATAAATTTTATCGATAATCTCAACTGTTTTCAATCCCTCAAAACCGTTTGTTGCAATGACGCCACTTCCGCCAAGAACTTCAATCACATTTTGATAAACCTTGTCATGGTTGCTCATCGACCCCTGATATTGACCATAATTATTTGGCGGGTTGCCCGGTGGAAGATTTTCAATTTTATAACCTTCAATACTTTGATATTCGAGTTCATTTAAATATTGACCGCCAATTTTCACAACTCCCTTTTCTCCAAAAATAGTCAGTGAACCTTCCATATTTTTTTGAAAGCTGTTCACTGTATAATTGATCGTGCCGATTGCGCCATTATAAAATTTCAGGCTCACAACGCCGGTATCTTCAAAATCAATAATTCCCCTGTGATGATAATTGCTTGTATATGCTTTTACATCTTTGATGTCTCCGATCATCCAAAAAAGCAGATCGATAAAATGACTGAATTGCGTGAATAGCGTTCCACCATCCAGATCTTTCGTGCCCTTCCATGAATTATGATAATATTCATTGTTCCTGTTCCAAAAACAATTCAACTGAACACTGAAAATCTTTCCAAGCCTGCCTTCCTCAATTATTTTTTTTACCTCAGCAACAGGTGGGTTAAACCGATTTTGTTTTACAATGAACAATCTTTTATTAGCTCTTTCAGCAGCACTGATCATTTCGCCACAGTCCTGAACAGTCAGAGCCATTGGCTTTTCACAAAGCACATGAAACCCTGCTTTCAATGCCTGAATCGAATGCAAAGCATGCAGTCCATTCGGGCTGCAAACCGCAATCACATCGGGCTTTTCGGGGCCTTGTAACAATTTTTCTACGCTGTCATAATATGCAGCATGATATTTTTCTGCTAATGATTTTGCTTTTTCAACATCAACATCACACACGGCTACCAATTTGCCTTGTTTGTTGATATGCTCGGCGTGCCTTTGCGCAATACGGCCGCAACCGATGATGGCGAATTGAAAAACTTTGCTCATCTTAATAATTTATTTTTTACTGCTTTTCTTATCGGCTCTGTTTTCCGCAGCAGGTTCATGTAAGCTTCTTTCAGGTGCTTGTCCGTTTTAAAATCTGAATGTTTTTTAATCGGCAGCTTCATGATATCTTCAAATTCTTTTTCAGTGAGGCCAAATTTTTTCAGCACATATTCTTTGTCTGCTTTCAATTCGTTTGCGGGATATAATGGTAGCTCAAGTTCTTTAAGCGCTTCTTCTTTTGTCATCTGTTCAGAACATATCAATGTTGAAAGATGGGCCTTGCGCTTGTCAATCTTAAATTTTTCAGGAAGTATATATGCCTGATAGAATTTTGTGAAAATAGACTCATAATGCTTGCCGCCATAATCCCTCCAACCCAGTTCCTTTTTTATCACCTCTTTGATTTCTTTTTTATTGTAAGGAACATAATTCAAAATTGAAATAGGGTTGAGCCTTAAGATCGCAGAATAATACACATGCTTTTTAAAATCAAAAGTGGGATAAGTTTTCAGCTTCTGTTTTCCAAACTTGTCATGAATATCTTTAAGGTTTTTGAAATCCATTTTTTGGTATAACCAGCTTGGTGGCATGATATGTTCTGTAACCACATTTGTTCCGCTGATGATATATCCCGTTTTATGCTGCTTCGCCAACTTATACATGGTTGCAAAAATGGCGTGATCAGAAACAACTTCAATATCCACCACCGATGCACGCAGATATGCAAGCTGTATATCTTTAAATTCTTCCCAGTTAACAACAAGCGTATATAAATCAAATCCAAGTTTGGTGATGACATTCTCCACATTTTTTACTGCAAGCTCCGAGTTCCATCCATTATCTAGATGAACAGCCAGTGGCCGCAATCCCAATTGTTTCACCAGATATGCAACGTATGTGCTGTCTACTCCGCCGCTGAGGCCAATCAGGCAGTCATAACGTTTATCCTTTCCGTCATTTTTAATTTTTTCAACCAGTGCTGCTAATTTTTTTTCAGCTTCTTCGCCATGATAAAGACCTTCCGCAGTTTTTTTGTAGTCATAATAATAATTGCAGACTCCCGAGCTGTCAAAAGTGATATCAGGATCAGCAATATTATCCATTACTGTTAGCGAGCATTGCCTGTAATTAATATCTTCTTTAGATAACACCATGTTTTCTGATATCGCTATTCAATTTTTGAAAAAAATTTTTCTTTTAATTCCTGCTGCCCCGGATAACTTATTAATACGGCCTGATGCGGTCTTTGAAAAACAAACATACTTCCTGCCGCAACTGCCGAAGCACCGTTTTTTACAGCTCCGGTAAAATCATCCATATTGCCCGCTCCGCCGCAAGCTATCAAAGGTATGCTCAAAACACTGCTCACTTTTTTGATGAGCTCAAGATCATAACCTCCGTAAGTCCCATCTTTGTCAACGGAGTTGAGAAATATTTCTCCGGCGCCAACGTCCTGCATTTTCTTTGCAAACGCTACAGGATCCAGCCGCGTGTTTTCAGAAGCATTATTAATGCAAACCTGATATTTGCCAAACAGGTTTTTTTTAACATCGATGGATACCACCACACTTTGACTTCCAACAAGGCTTGCTGCTTCCGTAATTAATTCAGGTTTATGAACAGCATTATAGTTGAGCACCACTTTCTCGACTCCGATGTAAAACAATTCTTTTACTTCATTAATATGACTGATACCTCCCCCGTATGCCAAAGGAATAAATGCTTCGCCTGCAATTTCTTTTATCTTTTGAATATTCACAGCCCTCTTTTCACGCGTTGCATCAATATCAATCACTGCAATCTCATCAATTTCTTTTTCATTAAAAATCTTTACGGCATTGATTGGATCGCCGACGTATTTATAATTTTTGAACCTGACAGATTTAACAAGTCCTCCTTTATGCAACAATAAAACGGGGATGACCCTTACTCTTCGCATTAATAATTTTCAGCAAAATTTTTTAAAAGCTGCATGCCAAAACGATGGCTTTTTTCAGGATGAAACTGCACACCTAAAATGTTTTCATGTTCCAGAGCTGCAGAAAAAAAATATCCATACTGTGCTTCCAGCAATTCATTTTTCATATCATCAGGAGCAACATGAAAAGAATGAGCAAAATAAAAACGCGCATCGTTCAATCCTTCAAGCAGGCGAGATGGCTTTTGTTGTTTCACTTCCAGCCATCCCATGTTTGGGATTTTTTGGCCATCTGAAAGTTTTTCTTTTTTAAATCTGATGGTTTCTCCTTCAATCCATTTCATGCCGGGTTCTTTGCCTTCTTCACTCGAGCGCATGAACATTTGCAGCCCCACACAAATCCCCAAAACAGGTATTTTTTTTTCAAACACTAATTTTTCAACAACGGGCCTTAACGCTGACTGATTAAATTTTTGCATGCAGTTGTCGAAATGTCCCATGCCGGGCAAAATTATTCTTTCCGATTTTTCAATCTCATCTTTCTGTCCGGTAATCAGCCCTTCATGACCTGCCTTTTTCAGCATGTTCTGAATAGAAGTGAGATTGCCAACACCATAATCAATAATTGCTATCATTTTTGCGCTGGCTTTTTTCTGCCCATTGTTATCAGCCCTTCTGAAGAGTTGAAGTTTGTAGCAACATGATAAGACTGCTCTCTAAACCTGGACCATGCAAAATGATCCAGCCTCGCTTCATGGTCTCTCCATGGTTTTGATGTATGAAGTAATATCAACGATCTGTCTCTAAGTATAGATACAAGAATTGAAATAATATTTTTCAAGGATGCCTGGCCGGGAACCATCACATAACGGAAATGTGTATCGCCAATGCTCGTAATGCGAAACGGAAATGTTCCTGCTGATACTGCCCATTGCTCACCGGGAATGATGTTGATCATCGCACCCGAATGGCAGCCGGGCAGAACGAGCGAAGATCCATTGCAGCCAATTACAACATGACTTTGCGCATAGCGCTCGCATTGCAATTTTGCAGTATCATCTTCATGAGATGGATATCTGAAATCTTTAATCCATGATGGCAGTTCATATTTTCTATCATCCATACCGGCAATTGCAAAATCAAGATTGGGCACAACCTTGCGCAGCTCTTCCGAAAATCGCAAGATCCATTTGAACTCAAGATTGTTCTTAAGTTTTGTGATTGTCCTGGGAGCAATTTTCCTTGTAATGCGATTGTTGATGGCCTTCGGCAAAACAGGTTTCCAAAACCTGTCGGTCCTCCATACAAAAGTTACAGTAGGCTTTTCAAGACGTTCATCCCATTCCTCGAGAGGAAATGGCTGAACTCCTGTGTAATCCTGAATTTCATAATCAGAAGAATCTGCCTGCACAAATGACCTGCAGATGAAAATATTTTTATGTTCCGGAAGTTCTTTTTTTATTCTGTTGGCCAGCCAGTTATTCCAGTCTCCTGCTTTTGAAAAAGAAATATCTGCTGTCCACACCTGAGCTGCTCCTGCAGGCACCAGCCACCTCATATTTTTTTGCACCAATATAATCAGATCTGTATCCGGATTTTTCAGATAATAAGAAGCGTTTAGCAATTCGAACAAAGCATGACCGTAAGTGCCGTCAATAGTATTCAATATTAAAATACCGGGCCTTGTCAACTCTCTGTTTTTTTCAACCTTAAAATCTACAGCATAATCTTTCCTTTTTTTATAGGCTTCAACAAGACCGCTTAAATACCAATTATCAAATGGAAGTTCATCGCATCTTTCTCCCGTCGCTGCATCTAACATTCCGGGATAGAAAAGCCCGGCATTAACAGGCATTTCCATAAAAAATTCTTTGCCGCATGACTGGCATGTTCCCGAGCACATGCTATGCATGCCGGTAATATGCCAATCGCCTGGTTCAAAAATATTTTTGCACGATGGGCAGGTATATTGAAGATCGATTGCCGGAGTAAGGCGAATCATACACGATGCTTTATTGATTTTCCTGCCATACTGTTCGCTTCACATAATCTGTATAAGATATAATGATACGAACAACTTTGTCAGATACATTTGGCATGGAGTAATCGCTCACGAGGCGAAATTTTCTCGTTTCGCTTTTTTGCTGATCAAGCAGGGATATGCCTTGCAATATTCTTTCTGCATGCAGACCAACCATCATCACAGATGCTTCTTCCATTGCTTCGGGGCGCTCATGTGCTTCCCGGATATTCAACGCCGGAAAATTGAGGATAGATGACTCTTCCGATATTGTGCCGCTGTCAGACAGCACGGCTTTCGCTGAAATCTGCAATGCATTGTAATCACTGAAACCAAAAGGTTTTGCTAATTGCACAAGTGACGGAAGAGCAACATTGCTTTCCTGCATCACCTTCCATGTTCGCGGGTGGGTAGATACAATGACAGGAAATTTATACGCTTCGCAGATTACATGAAGCACATTCACCAGGTTTTTGAAATTCCGCTCGCTGTTCACATTCTCTTCCCTATGACAGGAAACAAGAAAATATTTTCCCTTTTCCAATCCCAGTTTATTTAATATATCCGAGCTTTCAATTTTCGGCAAATAATAATTCAACACCTCAAACATCGGGCTTCCTGTTTTGATAACACGATCCGGAGAAACACCTTCCCTCAACAAATATTCTCTCGCGATATCAGAATAGGTAAGATTGATGTCGCTGATATGATCCACAATTTTTCTGTTTGTCTCTTCGGGCACACGCTGATCGAAACAACGATTACCAGCCTCCATGTGAAAAACAGGAATATGTTTTTTCTTTGCGGGTATAGCACAAAGGCAACTATTAGTGTCGCCCAGCACAAGAAAAGCATCCGGCTTTTCTTTGTTCAACACCTCATCAATCTTTATAAAAATCTGGCCAATTGTTTCTGAAGGATTTTTTCCTGCTGCTTCGAGAAAATAATCAGGTTTTCTAATGGCCATATCTTCAAAAAAAATCTGGTTGAGCTCATAGTCATAATTCTGACCGGTATGAACAAGTATATGCTCAATGGCGCTACTTTCATCAAGGCTCGCAATAACACGCGAAAGCCTGATGATTTCCGGCCTTGTTCCTACAACAGTAACAACCTTTAGTTTTTTCATGAATATTATTGATTACACTTTTTCGAAAGTTGTATCAGGGCGCTGCGCATCAAACACTTCATTCGCCCAAAACAAAGTAACCATCATCTCATCTCCGGTGTTGGTGATATTGTGCGTGTAACCGGGAGGTATATCAACAACAGTTGGCTTGATGCCACTCACTTTGTATTCGATCACATCTTTTCCAAGCACAGAACGAAATTGAATCAGTCCTTCACCCTGTATCACAACAAATTTTTCTGTTTTGGTATGATGATAATGATTGCCTCTGGTGATTCCCGGAAGTGTGGTTGATATAAATATCTGACCGGAGTTTTTGCTTTTTAAAAGTTCGAATAAAGAACCGCGATTGTCAGTTTTTAATTCAAGGCTATAAGAAAAATCATTTTCAGGAAGGTAAGTGAGCCATGTTGAGTACAATGCCTTTTCAAGTGCATTGCCAACATCAGGCACAAACAGTGTTTGCCGGTTTGTTTGAAATGACTCTATCGTCTGCGCAAGTTTTCCAAGTGTGATTTGATATTCGGTGCCAACTTCTTCATCAACAATTTTGCCAGCCTCTGTTTTTTTGTTCAGTTGATTAACCAATGAATGAACCACATCATCAACATACACAATCTTGAGAAGATGGTTTGGGTCATTGACCTGCAGTGGCAAATGGTGCGCAACATTGTAACAAAATGTAGCCACAACAGAATTATAATTCGGCTTGCACCATTTTCCAAAAACACCGGGCAGGCGATAGATAACAGCAGACCCGTTTTTCACGAATGACCTGATATAATCTTCGGCCTCTTTTTTGCTTTTCCCATAAGGATTGTCAAGCAGCGCCTGCGTGGAAGATGAAAATATGAGCTTGTAGAAATTTTTTCTTTGCTCTAATTGTTCAACAATAAAAGAAGTGAGTTCTTTATTATCAGTTTCAAAAGCATCATTTGTTTTGGGGCGATTAACGCCTGCCAAATGAAAAATGATATTGGCATCTGTCAAATGCTTCTTCAGTTCATCTTTGCTGTCAGTTCTGTTGATAGCAACTACATTGATTTCCTGCTTTTGCCTGAGATGCACCAGCAGGTTCTTCGCAATGAACCCATCAGCTCCTGTTACCAGAATTTTCATGTTATCCATTTAATTCCGCCTGCACATAATCAAGCTTCAGCAAAAGTTGTTTTGTTTCTTCAAGGTTAAGTCTTCTTGTGTTGTTTGAATTATAATCTTCCACCTTCATCACTGTTTCTTCCCCCTCTGAAAAATATTTTGAATAATTCAAATCTCTGCCGTCTGCCGGAATACGGTAAAAATTTCCGAGGTCCTGAGCCTTCGACATTTCTTCGCGGGTACACAATGTTTCATAAATTTTTTCGCCGTGCCTGATGCCGATAATCTTAATATCTACTGATGAACTAAAAATACTTTTGAGCGCTTCAGCAATATCAATAACAGTACTGGCCGGAGCTTTCTGAACGAAAATATCACCAGGCTTCGCATTATCAAATGCAAACTCTACAAGTTCCACCGACTGATCGAGTGACATCATAAACCTCGTCATGCTTGGTTCTGTGATGGTGATCGGTTTTTTTTCTTTGATCTGCTTGATGAAAAGCGGTATCACAGATCCACGTGATGCCATCACATTGCCATATCTTGTTGCGCAGAATACTCTACCGGATTCATTCAGCAATCTTGATTTTGCCACCATCAGTTTTTCCATCATGGATTTTGATAAGCCCATCACATTGATCGGGTAAACTGCCTTATCAGTGCTAAGCACCACCACTTTTTGAACATTGTTTTGCCATGCAGCCTGCAATAGGTTTTCCGCACCAAGAATATTTGTGCGGACTGCTTCCATCGGATAAAATTCACATGAAGGCACCTGCTTGAGCGCTGCTGCATGAAAAATATAATCAACACCAATGGTTGCATTATTGATGCTGCTGAATTCCCTCACATCGCCGATATAATATTTGATGATATCACTCTTATATTCGAGGCGCATGTCGTCCTGTTTTTTTTCGTCGCGGCTGAACACACGTATTTCCTTAAATCCCATTGTAAGGAATTTCCGAAGCACCGCATTACCGAATGACCCGGTTCCACCTGTTATGAGCAATGTCTTGTCTTTTGCGATTTGATGAGTCACCATATTTTAGGATTATGAATTGCAGGGTTATTTGTTCAGCACAGCCAGTATATCACTACCGCATGAATAAATCTGATAATTTCTTTTTGTTAGAAAGGCCAGCAGCAGATCAAGTGTTTCTTTTTCAAGGCAGCCCCATTCAAAAAAAACGTAAGAAGGCTTTACAGGGTAATCGTCCATTTGTTTCAGTATCACATATTCAAAGCCTTCGGCATCTATCAGCAATAAATCAATTTTCTGCACCTTATTTTTTTCAAGAAGCGTTTTCCAGCTCATCAAAGGTTTTTTCTCAGTAGCAATCTTGCTGATGAGTTGCGGATAGGCATTGAGGTTAAATTCAATCGAGTGGCGATCGAATGTACCGATCTGTTGTAGCCAGTCAGGCTCGTTGTATTCAGGAGGCATAAAATAAAAATTCAGCTCTCCATCTTTATCGCCGATACCTACATTTTCAAATGTGAGTTGATCCTGCCCTTTGTAATTTTCTTGGAGCCTTTTGAAAAATTCAGGCAATGGCTCAACAAGAATCCCGATCCATTTATATTTTTTTATATATTCATGGATAGGATCATTCTTTGCGCCATCGTTGGCGCCGATTTGAATAAAATTGACAGGCCCTTTGGCTAATAATTCAAAAAAGATAAAAACATTTGCCTGCTTTAAGTTTAAATCTCCTTTCTTCCCAAAAACTTTAACGAACCACAAATAATTTCCGATTGAAGATACTTTTATGAATAGTTTTTTTATCGCTTGCTTCATGTTAATATCAAATTAAAACCTGCTTGTTGAATCAGCTGATAGTGTAAAAAATGTGTTTTATCTTTTTAGAATATATTAAAAACATCGCAACACTTATGAAACTAATAGGAATTTTCACCCATAAGCTAACATCTCTTAATAAATAAGCTACACCTGTTAATGCGGTAATGACAGTGATCACTAACAAAGGCCGGTAAGGTTGTTTTGAAACATTGAGCTTGTGATATGTCTTCAGAAAAAAGCCTGCAAAGCCCATATACATTAAGGATATAAAGGTTGCAAAAACAGAAGCATAGATTCCGTAAAATGGGATGAAAATAAGATTAAGCAACAAATTGAGGACTCCGGCAACCAGTGAAATTTTCCAGAACTGGCCTGTTTTTTCTGCAAACTGAAATTTGCTTATAATAAACCAATAATAAGGTTTATAACAATAGCCCATCAATATCAATATCGCCAGCGGGTAAAGCGTTTTAAAATCAGGGTTGGAGAAAAGAAATGAAAAAACCTCTTTTGACCAGAGAGAGATTCCAAATCCAATTAAAAGAAATGAAATTTGCAGCCAAAGCGTAATGGAAAATATTGTGCTTTCTGATTCCTTATCTTTCTTCACAAAAAACTTATTATACAATGGGCCGATGGCCATACCCAAGGCGCTCCCGAAAAAATCAAAATAATTAGCATAAGTATACGCGAGATTATACTCTCCGATCTTATTTATCGGCACATGATAAGTGTTTAGCACAACCCTGTCCGATACGTTCAAAAGATAACCGGAATAATTGTGGGGGATGATCGGCAATGATATCTTCAGCTTTGGGATAATAAAATGTTTCCTGAAACGAAGAATCGGATAAAGCTTGTGCTTGAAGAACAAAGGATAAAAAAAAAATAAAAACTGAACCAGTGTGCCTACAAATGTTGATATGAACCAACCCATATACCCCATTTTCAGATATGCAATGGTAAACAAGTTCAACAATAAGGTTATTACTCCTACAATTGCTGAAACGATCGACATGAAAAGCGGTTTTTGAGCATATTGATAATATCGGCTTGCCATTGTTATACTGGGAGTAAATAAAAAGGCAGGCAAGCTATTTAATAGAAAAATCATCCAAAGATTGGGCTTGGCTTCAGCAGGTAGCGTAAAGAAAATGATCGGGAAAATAATGATTGCGTAAACAAAAGACCATAGCTGCAGGTAAAAAAATAATTGCCTCCAGACAATCTGCCATTTTTTTGGGTATTGATAAAATGAATTGACCATTACCACAGAAAAGCCAAGATCCGAGAAGCCTGACAATAATCCTAAATAAGATGTAACTATTCCATATACTCCATAATCTATTACGGTGAGATACTTAGTAACAATGGGCAAAACAAATATGGAAGCAAGTTTCGGTATTTGTGGGCCAAGCGCATAAATAAGGGTATGGGAAAACAGTTTTTTTAAAAACATTACAGCCTTTTATATCTTATCAATTTTGCAGGAACCCCGCCAACTATTGAATATGGCTCTACATCGCGGCTGACTACAGAGTTTGCTCCTATAACTGAATTATTGCCAATGTTTATTCCAGGGTTAATAAAAACGTTCGCGCCAATCCATACAAAATCACCAATGATAATATCACCAGTCTTTTCTTTGATATTTTTTTTTGAAAAATCTTCATCAGCATCGCTAGACTGAGTATACATTCGTACGTTATAGCTGATACTGCAGCCCTTTCCTATCTTCACCGTGCATTTATCAAATGCCTGAATGGTTGATAGAGATCCAATATATGATCCTTCCCCACATATTATTTTGCCAGTCCCAAAACTGTAGAACAAAATGTTATCTCCGTTAAATCGAAAAGATTCATGGATATCGAATTGCTTTCTGAAAGACTGATATATTTCGGTCTGTTCATTTATTTTCCCTGCCTTATAAATTTCAATTGCGATATGTTTAAGCCACCGCTTTATCATTCTTTAAGATTGAATCCCAAACATCTGCCTTCAGGTAGCAAAAATCATCTACCATCATTTCAAAGCTCTGGGCAGGAGATGTATTATTACTGAGCAATGAGTTTAATAAACTATCAAAATCATTAGCTGAACTGATATCGAAAAGGTTTTTAATTTTTTTTCCAGTAAAATCAGCCTTGATAAAATTTGTCATAATTCTGGCTACTTTCTTGCCACACACTAACCCATCTAAAAAGGTAGAGCTGAAAATAGTTGTAACTATCAGGTCGTGGGCAAATATATCCTGCATGATGTCATCTTCTGAAGAAAAATCTGCACATTTAAAAATTTTTGCATCTACCCATTCCCTGATATCTTCTTCTGCGATATGCTTTGCAGGGTGCAATCGAAATGTGATTTCATAATCATTCCTTGCTTTCAAAATCGGTTCTATAATTTGGTATTCGGCTTTAAAATATTGGGGCAAGGTTGTACACCAAAGTATTTTTATTTTATTGCTGCTGGCGGCTGTTGTTTCTACCAGTTTGGCCTTTTCTTTTATATATCTCATGTTGCCGGTCACAACTGTTTTCACCTGATTTCCTTTGTGGGCACTATCAAAAAGCTTTTTAAAATAATTTCCCCAAACTAAAAAATATTGAGGGCTTGGAATTGAATCGTTTTCAGAAGCCTGGCCTTCCAGTTCAGTGTCTGTTATTTTATAAACTGTGAGGTTGCTTAATAACAGACCATGCTGTATACCAAAACCGATAATCTTATTATTGTTACAATTTCGTATGGCGGCACTTACCACTCTGCCCGCATAATAAAACTCATTTGAATAAAAAACCTTGCATTGTTTTTTAATCGAAAAATATTTTCTTATCCATAAATAATTAAGCGTGATATATGGGTTTGACAAAACTTCGCTCATCTCATTTTTAAAAACTCTTGATGAAATATTCAGTCCGTTTACATTGATCAGGTAATCAGGAATCTTTTTTATCTTAAAAGAAAGCAGGCACTTTTGAAAATAAAGAAGCACTAAACCCATCACACCTGGAAAGCTTTTCAAATAAACGTCCTCTACTTCTTCCCACTTGAACCCTGATAAATCCCGACCATATATTGCAGGCAAATAGCTTTTGCCATTTGAAGGAGCGTATTGATATATTTCTCCAATTTCAAAATCAGTTTTGTTAGATGAATTCCAGCTTAACGGATAGAAAGACACAAAAACATTGGATGATTTTATGTTATTGCCTCTTTTCGCTATTAATTGTTTTTTTAATCGAAGATTTATGATCAGTGATTTGAACAAGCTGGTAATAAAGCTGCTGTTAGTTTGTTTTGAAACAGATGAGACAGCTTTAACTGTTAAGTTCCTTGAATATAGTTTAAAGAAGTGATTGGTTAAAATATCCTGAGCAGGCAAAAATACTTCCGGCAATATCAAAATAGATTCGTTCTCAAATAAGTCTTTTCTTTTTTCAAACAGCTCGATTATTACAAAAAATGAAAAGCCCCAATGGTAGCTTTCATGCTTTTCAGCAAAAGGAGTTAACCAGAAAATCCGAAGCCCATATAAGTCATAATCGCGAACATGTCTGTTGCCGAGTTTAATTTTACTGGCTTCAGCAACAAATGATGAATACTTTTTTATTGCAGCTTCTTCTATTTCACTATCAGGATCGATATCTTTTAATTTAAAAATATCGTTGAAGTTTACTATTTCAAGCCCGGCAAGGTCAAGAATAGCTTCGCCTGCTTTGCAATTTTCTGCAAGCAATCTATTAACCTCAATTATATCTTTTGAAAGATTAATGATCAATGCCTGACTAATTTGTCAATCTCAAAAGAGATATTAAACACCTGTATTTTTGATATGGAGTTAATCATCTATACCCTCTGCGTTTACATTATGCCTCAATTTCCATTCACCGTTTTGTTTTCCCCAGAGGTGTGGTGATCTGAATTCATTACATAGTTCATGAAATTTTTCAGGTTTCATGCCTATATAATCCATGATATCGCCAAAATATTTATCAGGGAATTCGCCGTCAAATTTTTTAACAAGCGCTTGTCCCTCTTCACGGGTGATATGATGATTTCTTATTTCCTGAGAAGCATCATAAGTGGCCCGGCCAATACCGAATTTTATGAACGTGGTATAATAATGCAGGTCATCGATCTTGTCGTCAATGCTATTGTATTTGCTATATGTGCCTTGTGTACGAAAAGGTCTTGCTTTAAAGCCAGTGTGTTCTGTTGCATAATAATAAACCTCTTGTGGCGTCCAGCGCAAATAATATCCTAAATAATGAACCTGAATGTTTGCTTTTTCAAGTTCATCAGCAGGTGCTGGTAAAAATGCCATTAAGTCTGCAATCTTCACTCCATATTTTTCTCTTAGTTCTTTAACAGACACACCGCCCAGATATAATTCATCTATATTATTGAAAGTATGAAAGGATTTATCTCTTAAAGAAGATGCATTATCTGCAATCGGGTTCCCATATTCTGCTTCGTTCTCACCATAAAAAACCAAAGGGATACCAAATTTTGCAGCCAGCTTCGGGCCAAAGTTTTTTTGACCAAGCATGAAAGTTTGAAATGGATGCAGCAAATTTTCAATGGCAAGCCTGGTAAGAAGCTTCATCACTTTTCCATTTCTTCTGAATGACAGGTTATCGAAACCTCCAATGTCTATCCAGTTTTTCCAGTTCTCATAGCCGTAATCTGTATACAGGATTGGCGGCCAGGTAACGGTTAATGGATTCATCCCATATTTATATTTCAGGATATGCGCCTGAAAGGCGCTGTCTTTCCCGCCACTGCCTGGAACAACACAATCGTAAGATCCATCTTTGCTTCTATACTTATCGAGCAACTCCAATAATTCTTTTTCTCTTTTGTCCCAGTCAATTTTTTCTTTTTGTTCATTGGCGCGACATGCATCGCAGATACCTGCATCATCGAATGCCATTGTTTTCTTTTTCGTGGCAATTGTATGCTTGAACTCGACTTCGGATACTGGCCGTTGATTTGACATGACGCAACGTTTGCAAAATTTCACTTCGCGTGGCAGCCCGTATTTTATTTCTAATTCCTGTGACATATTTTATTTTAAAAATTATTTGTTAGCGGAATCCTGAAACCAGTTGCGATAGATCTCAACTCCATACCTACCGCTTTTTTCAGGATGGAACTGACATGCAAAAATGTTCTTTTTATGAATGGATGAACAATAAGTCAGCCCTCCGTAAGTAGTTTTTGAAAGTATTTCGTTTTGCGATTGCGGACTTACGTAATATGAATGGACAAAATACATGTAATCACCATTTTTGCAGCTTTTCAATGGGGTCTGATTCCAGCTTTGAAATTCAGGCTCATAAATTTGATTCCATTCTATCTGAGGAACTTTTAGTGTTTTGCCTTCGCTGTTTTTTGCAGGAAATTTTTTTACCTGTCCTTCAATAAAATTAAGCCCTTTCGAGCTGCCGAATTCTTCACTTTCCGTAAACAACAATTGCAGCCCAAGGCAAACACCCATAAATGGTTTGCCGCTTTCAATGAAATCTTTCATTGGCGTGATAAGATCCATCTTATCAAGATTGCTCATCGCATCAGCAAAAGCACCAACTCCTGGGAGTATTGCAAAATCAGCACCCAGCAATTCTTTTTTTTCAGTCGTAATGAAAGCATCATAACCAAGATATGAACAGGCTTGTTTCACGCTGAATAAATTCCCTAACTGATAATCTATAATCGCTACTTTCTTTCCTGGTTCCATTATTTATTCATTATACACGGCACGGTATATTATTTTGCTTGAACTCTTGTTTCACAGAAACCAGATCGCAAGGTTCTACTGCATTGAACGAAGTGCGGCCGCTATTCAAAAAAGAAATATTGCCTTCCGTCCTGCTTTCCATATTGCTTCTTTTGTTTGCAATAAAATCATAATGAATCATGGAAGCCACTGCAATCGCATCAGCATTTCCTTCACTAATAACATTTGTGAAATGTTCTTTCTTGCCAGCCCCACCATGTGCAATAACAGGAATTCCAACAGCATTGGCAATCATTTTTGTCAACACAACATCATAACCCTTTCCTGTTCCTTCCGTGTCAACAGATGTAATCACAATTTCACCTGCTCCAAGTTCCTCCACTTGTTTTGCCCATGCAAGCACTTCAACGCCTGTATGCTCTCTTCCATTATCAACAAAAGCAAAATATTTTCCATCAGCTTGTTTAATCGCTTCAATGGCAACTACGATTGTAGATGACCCGAATTTATGAGCTGCTTCTTTGATAAATTCAGGCCTTTTTATGGCAGCAGTATTGATGGCTACTTTATCTGCGCCTGCTCTCAAAACTTCCCTAATGTCTGAAATGCTGCGAATGCCACCGCCAACTGTCAAAGGGATAAAACTATCTTTGGCCGTTTTAGAAACAATTTCGTGAAGGCTGTTACGCTCATATAAACTGGCAACAACATCCTGATAGAACAATTCATCTGCGCCGTTCTCATAATAATATCTTGCAAAGTCTTCAGGTTTTCCCAGCACGCGCAGGCCTTCGAGATGAATGCCTTTTACAAGGTTCGGGCCTTTGATATCAAGCCTGGCTATGACACGGATATTTTCCATTAAAAATTCTCGTTTTGCATTTTATATTCGGCATAATCCCAATCTTCGGGCGTATCCAAATCAATGCTGTATTTTTCTTCCATCACATATTTTTTTACAGAAGCAAATTCCTGAAAAGATTTTTTTGACCGGAGAGATTTTATATTAATAATATAAATGGAGCCATTATATTCATAAACTTTTGGCACGTCTTGCCTGCGGGTAAACTGCCCTTTTCCTTTTGAGATGGTTAACAGCTCTTTTTCGTTTTCTTCAAATAAATTATAATAAGGGTTGGCTTTTGACTCTTTCACACTTGCAACCATATCTAAATCTTCAGTGAACTTTTCAATGCAACCTTCTACATGTTGCTTTTTGCGTAACGGCGATGTAGGCTGTAACAAAACAATTGCATCATAATGCTTCCCTTTCGATATATAATATTCAACTGCATGTTCAAGTACTTCGTATGATCCTGATGTGTCTGTTGCCAGATATGGCGGTCTCAAAAACGGGACTTTCAATCCGGTTTTTTCAACGCATGCTTTGATTTCGCTGCTATCAGTACTAACGCAAATATGCTCATCATCTGTCATCAATCTTGCCAGCTCAATGCTATAATAAATGAGAGGCTTATTATTGAGAAGCTTGATATTTTTTCCGGGAATCCCTTTCGATCCGCCTCGTGCAGGTATGACAAATAAAAAATCCATTTTACAGAACCAGATGCCTGATGTCTTCCTGTGCTTTCAGGTAATCATTCATTCTGCCAATATCTAACCAATATTCAAGTATTGGATAGTTAATCAGCTTCTTCTTGTCGGCAATTGCTTTTTCCATTAAGTCAGTGGCATTATAAAAATCGCCTTTGGGAAGACATTCCAACAGCTCCTTTTTTATCAGATAGATTCCCGCATTCGCAAAATAAGTATAGCGAGGCTTTTCCTGCAGTGAGATTACGCGACTTTCATCAAGTTCTAAAATTGCATAAGGAAGGTCTACATGATGTGGCACTGTTGCAACGGCCATATCGCCCCCGGATTGCACAAACTCATTGTAGAAATCACCGAAATCAATATTAGTAAGCAAATCAGAATTCATCAGTAATACAACATCGTGTTTGAATTTTTCTATCAAGCTCACAGAGCCTATTGTGCCTAAGGCCCTTGGCTCACGTATATAATTGATCGAGGCTCCTTTTGAACTGCCATCTTTAAAATGATCTTCGATTAAATGCCCCAGATAATTGATGCTAATGTGTATATTCCTAACACCAAACTGAACGAGCCGGTCGATCGTATGTTCAACTATTGGCTTGTTGCCTATTTTAAGCAGTGGTTTCGGAGTTTCCTTTGTAAGAGGTAATAATCGCTCTCCTTTTCCACCTGCCATTATTATTGCATGAACAGGAATTGGTTCTTTGTATTCATTCAGATTTATTATTAAGGAAATAGTCTTGTCGTCATTCAACACCGGCACATAGTTGAGCTGCTTATTTCTTAACTCTTTGATCAATTTACTGTTCAGGCTCGATCTGAGAATGCTGGTACAGTTATGATTCATAACTGCTGTAACCCTATCGTTTACAGAAACGTTTTTTAAAAGCCCTCGCCTGATGTCACCATCCGTGAGAGATCCAAGAAGTTTATAATTCTCATCTGCAATAAACAATACCATTGAAGCTACTCCAATATTGTTTAGTCTTTGCAGAGCATCTCTGATAGTAAAATCAGATTGAATGATATATTCCCCTTTGTCGTCCATCATGTCAAATCAAAAAAACTTTTTTTTAATGATTTAAGTTTTCCTGTGCGTTTTATTTCCTTCAATATGTTGACTGCTGTATTTCTTTTTTTGTATGGGCTTATTTCTTGCTGAAAGGAGGAACGAAATGATGGCAGAAGTGCTTTTCGTATAGCTGCAACAATACTTTTCTGCGATGGGCTTGCATCAATCACAGATGAAGGTTTTATTCGCCCTGTTTGCCTGTGACCAATATTCACAGTAGGTATTTTGAAATAAGGTGCTTCAAGAATCCCGCTTGATGAATTGCCAATGACCATTTGAACATAGTTAAGCAATGACAAATACCTCAAATGCCCAAGGCTGGTAAATGCTTTTGCGCGATTATTATTTTTGTTTACATATTCATGAACCATTTCTATGATCACTCTTCCGTTTTCGTCAGCATTTGGCAAAGTGAATATGATCCGCATTGCAGGAAATTGATCAAGTGCTGATAGAAGCTCTTTCATTTGCTCCTTAGCAGAATTGTTCTCCATCGTCACCGGATGGAATGTTACTGCTACCGTATTTTTGTCGATTGAAAAAGCAAGCTGGTTTTCCAATTCGCTTTTTGTGAGCAGCTTTAACTTTGAAATATTATCAAGTGCGATGGCACCAACATTAAAAACACGTTTTGGTTCTTCGCCCAATTGTATGACTCTTTTGCGATAAGTTTCTGTTGCAGTAAAATGCAGGTAAGACATTTTTGAGATGGCATGCCTCATCGCATCATCTGTTGCGCCCTCTGTTAATTCTCCACCATGCAAATGTGCAATGGGTATTCTTGAAAGATGTGCTGAGGCAGCAGCAGCGAAAGCTTCAAACCTGTCGCCTAATAAAATGATCCAATCTGGTTTTAACCTGTTGAAAGTATCTGCAAAGCTTATCATTCCTAATCCTGTTGCTTTTATGATTGCAGTATTTGTATCGCCAGATAAAAGCATTTCTACTTTTTCATCAATTACAAAACCATCCTCTTCAATTTGAATGTAAGTGAGGCCAAATTCAGGTGACAGGTGCATGCCTGTTGCAACAACCTGCAAGTGTAAAGATTTGTCTTTTTTTATCAATTTCAATAGTGGCGACAACAATCCGTACTCTGCTCTCGAGCCGGTAACAACGCATAATTTTAAAGGAGCAGTTTTCATAATTCTATCAATTCATCTTCTTTAAAATGATGCTTTGCCTTTTTTCCAATCACATTATCCCATTCCATTGGGCTTATGCCATTGCCAGGCCTTTTTACTGTCAAATTCTTTTCGGTGAAGACCTCACCTGATTTTATTTCTGCTGCAGCAACGAGGCTTTTTCGTGCAACGATTTTGTTTTTTATCTCTGACGGAGAAGGAGATTTTATGCTGCTCCCTAAAGCTTTTTCAATATGGCGAATTGACTCAACCATTTTTTTCAGCTCACCAGGTTCTAAGGATGCTTTGTGATCCGGGCCTTCCATATTTCTGTCGAGGGTGAAATGTTTTTCAATTAAAACAGCCCCTAATGCAACAGCTGCTATCGGCACTTCTATGCCGGGCGTGTGATCTGAATAACCTGTTCTCACATCAAAACTTTTTCCGATTGTTTGCATGGCAAGCAGGTTCACATCTTCAAACGGAGTAGGGTATTCAGTATTGCAATGAAGGACTGTAATATTAGCTTTTGCCATTCCTGCTGAAACAAGAACACCAATGGCATCTTTGATTTCTTCAAGTGTGCTCATACCTGTAGACAAAATCAATTCATCAAAAGTTGCAGCCATTTTCCGCAGGTAAGGCAGGTTGGTGATCTCTCCTGAGGGGATTTTTCCCTTTTTTATTCCAAGTTCTTTTAATAAATCAATGCTTTCAAGGTCAAAAGGAGTTGATAGAAATTCGATATTTTTCGATGTGCAATATTTGATCAATTCAATATGGTCTTCATAATTCAATTCAAGTCTTTTCAACATTTCATATTGGCTTTCATCATTGCCGGTGTTCGCGATCTGGTAAGAAGCTTTTTGTGAGTACTTGCTGGCAATCTTTTCTGCTTTGAAGGTTTGGAATTTCACAATGTCTACGCCTGCTGATGCAGCTTCGTCAATCAGTTTTTTAGCCAGTTTTATTGAACCGTTGTGATTAACACCTGCTTCTGCAATTATTATTACCTTATTGATTTCCATTTATCGAAAGCTCTTCGAGCAATTTTTTTTCCAATTCCAAAAGAGATTGCGAACGTTCCTTTAATCGCCGCGCAGGGGCACCTACATAAATGCCCCAGGGTTGCAAATCTTTTTGAATCAATGTCATCGCACCAATGCTGCACCCTTCGCCGATATCACATTTTCCAATAATAACGGTTGAGCATCCAATGATCACATGCCTGCCAATAGTTACCGGTCCCCCTATAAGATTCGTATATTTTTGTGGTATGGCCTGAGCTGTCAAAAAATTTCCGCTATAATCGTCAGAAGCACTGTAAATAACTACGTTTGCAGCCATGCTGCTAAAGCTCTCAAGTGTTATCCCCTTTGCTCCGCTTAAATGACAACTGCGGGCAATAAAAACATAGTCATTAATATTAATAAATCCATTATGAGCTGACAGTACTACAAAGTCATCAATCCTAACATTATTTCCAATGCTGATATTCTTTTCACCATATATTCTTGCGTCACTGGAAATTTTCACGTTTTTTCCAATCGACTTAAACCCAAAATCTTTTAATTCGCTTTCTGTGTAGTATTTACTTTTCAGCATGTGAATTAGCTTTTACGTCCTCTTTCTTGTAAAACCCGAGAACAAGATCCACAACTTTGTTTTGATCTTCTGTTGGCAGGTTCGTAGAGCAAGGAAGGCTTAGACAATTTTTATAAATCTCATTGCTCACATCATTTAATTGATAGTACAAGTTATTTTTGAAAGCGGGCAACTGGTTCATAGGAACCCAAAAAGGACGGACTTCTAATCCTTCATCCCACAAAAATTTTCTAAGAGCTGATTGTTGTTCAACTTTTGCAGTATAAAGCCAATGGTTTGAATTTACATGTTCTCCCATTTGTTGTGGCTGAAACCCCTTGATATTTTTGAAGGCCTGATTATATAAAGCAGCAATTTCTTTTTTTCTTTTGATGAAAGCAGGAAGCTGCTCCATCTGCGCAACACCCATTGCAGCAAGAATATTTACAAGCCGGTAATTGTAACCAATATCGTCATGATAATACTCATCAGGCTTTGCCTTGGCCTGTGTGGTAATATGCTTTGCTTTTTTGGCTAATGCTTCATCGTCTGTGAGGATCATGCCACCACCACCTGTGGTAATTATTTTATTGCCATTGAAACTGAGGCACCCAAATTTTCCGAAACTGCCTGCATGTTTGTCATTGTAAAAAGAACCGAGGGCTTCAGTAGCATCTTCAATTACAGCAAGATGATAAGCTGATGCAATTTTCAACAGCCTGTCCATATCGCACATATTGCCCAACACATGAACAGGCATCAGCGCAGCAATTTTTTTGGCAGATTTTCTATGTATGCAGCTATTTTTTTCAACAGATGTTTCTTCCTGAAGAAATTTTTCAAGCAGGTTCAAATCCATTTGCCACGTGTGTGCATCAACATCTATCAATAGCGGATCTGCATGAATATATTTGATAGCATTTAGCGGGGCAACGAAAGTTATGTTGGGAGCAATCACAAGATCGCCGGCATTCACGCCTGCAAGAAGCAAGCTGACATGAATGGCTGATGTGCCATTAGAAGTAGCTACAGCATATTTAACGCCACAAAATTCGGCTGATATCTTTTCAAACTGGGAAACATAGCTTCCAACTGAAGATACCCAATTAGTATCTAAACAGTCTTTGATATATTTCCATTCATTTCCCGAAATATTAGGAACAGAAAGAGGGATCACAGATTATAAATATCAGATTTGTAGTGAGCTAAATTTTTTTTGTCGGCAAACCAGTTGATTGTTTCTTCAAGCCCTCTTTTCAAATTATAATCAGGTTGCCAGCCAGTAAGTTTTTTTATTTTTTCATTAGATCCCAATAATCTTTCTACTTCGCTTTTTTCCGGTCTTAATCTCACATCATCTGAAACGATAGATGCACCGGGGTTAATCAACTCAATGAGTGTTTGCGCTAAATCCAGAATGGATATTTCCTGCTGTGTTGAAATATTAATTTCTTCGCCCGCAACGTGATCCGCTTTTGCAATGGAGGCAAAACCGGCAACCGTATCTTTCACAAAAACCAGATCTCTCGTAGGGTGAAGTGAGCCAAGTTTAATTTCCTTTTCTCCATTCAGCAACTGAGTAATAATGGTTGGGATCACAGCTCTTGCAGATTGCCTCGGCCCATAGGTATTAAAAGGTCTAACTATCGTGACCGGAAGGTTAAAGCTCCTGTAAAAAGATTCTGCCAGCGAATCTGCCCCTATCTTGGTCGCTGAATAGGGTGATTGCCCTTGTCTTGGGTGCTTTTCATCTATCGGAACGTAAAGCGCAGTGCCATACACTTCAGATGTGGAAGTAACTAATAATTTTTCTATTTCCAGATCCCTCGCAGCGTTCAGCACATTCAGTGTTCCGGTAATGTTTGCTGCGATATAACTATCGGGCGAATGATAGCTGAAAGGAATAGCAATAAGTGCAGCCAAATGAAAAACAACATCAACATCTTTGAATGCCGACCTCACTCCATTGGGGTCGCGGACATCCCCCATAAAAATTTCTACTTCCTGCAGCTTATTTTTTGGTATGCTATCTAACCATCCCCATGAATTAAACGAATTATAATAACAGAAAGCTTTCACTTTGCAATGCTCTTCAATAAGCTTTTCAACAAGATGGCTGCCAATAAAACCATCTGCTCCGGTGACCAGCACTCTTTTACCAGCCAGTTTCATTAAAATTTTTTTTCAGGAGATTGAATAAATTGATCAGGCAAACCATCTTCGCCACCAGCGCCGGACTTGCTTTGCTACAGACTGGTTTTTTTTCTTGGTTGGCTCTGCTTCGAAATAACCCGATTCAAAGCCATAGCTGTAGCCTCCATAATAACCGTATCCTCCATAATAGCCACTATAATAACCCCCTTCAGCTTTCACATCATTCAATAATAAGGAGAGGGAAGGCAATTTCTTTTCTGAATAAATCTCTTCAATCAATCTCAATTGCTTTCTGAAAGTATGGCCCTGCCGGATAATATACAATGTGCAATCCGCAAATCTTCCGAGGTTCACAGCATCACTTACAAGACCTACAGGTGCGGTGTCCATAATCACTACATCAAAATGTGCAATGGATTCTTTCATCAGCTCATTCAGCTTCTCATCCAGCAGCAGTTCAGACGGGTTAGGCGGGATCGGGCCGCATGGTATAACAAAAAGGTTTTCCATTCCTTCAACCGGCAAAATCAACTCTTCAAATTTTGCTCTTCCAATGATGTAGTTGGTGATGCCCATTTTTCTCTTCAGCTCAAGCGATGCCACAATTTTTGGCTTTCTGATATCGAATTCCATGATCACCGTCTTCTTGCCCGCAAGAGACATGACAGCACCAATATTGGTGCTGATAAAGGATTTCCCTTCGCCACTGAATGAAGAAGTGACAAGTATAACCGGCTTCTCTTTTTTTGCAATGATATATTGAAGATTACTTCGGATGATCCTGAACTGTTCTGAAATAAAGCGCCTGCTGTTCTTTTTTACTACCAACGCCTGTGAGTCGTCTGAATGCCCGATTTCTCCAATGATGGGAGCATTGGTGCGCTTTTCTACATCAACCCTGTTTTGTATTTTGTCTCTTAGCAATTCAAAAACTCCAATGATGCCGATAGGTATGGCAATCCCGAAAATAATATACAGTGAATAAATACTTTTCTTATCAGGAATTACGGGATTTGAAGAGGCGGATGCAGGCTCAATGACTTTTGAATTCGAAATAGTGGCGGCAGATGAAATCGCAGTTTCTAATCTTTTTTGCAAAAGAAAGGAATAGAGATCTTCTAGGATTTTTTGTCCGCGCTGTATATTGGCCAAAGCCATTGTTTTTCCGGGAAGAGATTTTAGCTGTCCTTTGAAGCCTTGATTTTGTTCAGAAGCACTGTTTTTTGCAATCGTATACGCATTCCTGACATTTATGAGTGTTTCAATGATATCGCGCCTGATCTTATCAAGTGAAACATTCATATTCTGAATAAAGGGGTTGCTTTCAGGCGTAGTTTTGATATTTGCTTCCCTTGTCAATTGAATGGTATTATATTCATTGACCTGTTTCATAAGTAATGGCTCCTCAATTCCCAGATTTGTAGGGACTATCTTATAAAGATTTTTTGTGTTCCTGATATAATCCAGCAGAAAATCAACAAGCTTAATTCTCAAGTTTTGCTCATTCAACAACTTTGAAGCATCTGAAATATTTTCAAGATATTTTTTTGATTGTTCAGTGGCATCGAACACGTCACTGGTCGACATGTATCCTTTTATCGATTTCTCCGTTGATCCCAATTGCGATTTCACAGTGTCAAGGCTGTTATCAATGAATTCGAGGGTATTGAAAGAAATGCGGTTTTTATCTTCCACAATCAGTGAATCATATACGGCCATCAATTTGTTAAGGACTGCCTTCCCGAGGCTCGAATTCTCTCCTTCATAAGTGAGCGTAAGTATGGTTGAGTTATCAGAGGGCTGAACCACTTTGACACCTCGTACAATACTTCCTGCAACTGCCGCAACAGGATCCCATGTTACTTTAAAAAGCCTGCTGATATTGGAGGATATGTCATAATTGTTATTGCGAAAAATAATGCACCTGTTTCCGGCTCTTTCAAATGAATCGCCAAAAGCTATAGGTGTTTTGGAAGCACCGATTGTAAACTGATTTTCGTTTTGAAGCGTAACAGGAAAACTAAAGCCCTTTGTGGAATCCGAAACATGCAATACCTGAATATAAAAAGGCACTTCCGGGTAAAGCATCGTTGACCTGATTTTGCCTGTTCCGTAATAACGCACTTGCAGGTCAAGATCACGAACAACGCGTTGCATGATGGGGCTCGATTTCAATATCTGTACTTCATTGCTCAGGTTGATCTGGCGCTCGCCCATGAACAATTCGTTGAATTTGTCATCCTTGCCAGATGCACTTCCCTCTTGTTTGATCATCATGGAAGACTGGACATGGTAAATGGGGGTGGTATATCGTATTTTGACATAAGCAAAAATGAGCGCAAGAGCGCATGAAATGAGCACCCATGGAAGATACCTAAAGTATTTTAGAACGAATTCCCTGGGACCGATTGTCCATGAACTGTCACGCATACCCCCTGCAACCAGGCTGCCATTTGAACCTGCAGAACCGTTCGTGCCATTTGTATGCTCCACCATATCTGTTAATATATAAGATTATTTTCTAAGCAAGCTATACAATATTGCAATAGTAGAAATAAGAGATGCTGCTATTCCGATATTTCTTGTTGTAATCTGATCGTTGACAATGGCTTTTTTCTTGTTCTGCTCAATAATAACGATATCGTTTTGCTGCAAATAGAAATATGGAGATGACATCACCTCGGGTTTTGTCACATCTAATCTGCTAAATTCTCTTTTCCCGTTTAGCTCTCTGATTACTAAAATATTATCTCGTCTTGCATAAAATGTAAGATCCCCGCTCAATGCAAATGCCTCCAAAAGATTGATGTGCCCGCTTGGAATGCTGAAGACGCCCGGATGGGCAACTTCCCCCAACATAGTGAATCTCGAATTCAGAAACCTGATGCTATAATAGGGGTTTTTTAAAAGCGTATCTTTTAAATTGGAATCTAATAGCGCTTTTAATCTATCTACAGTCAGCCCTTCCACATGAAGCTGGCCAAGCCCTTGAAACTGGATATTGCCGCTTTCATCCACGAGATACCCAGCGGCAGTTGTTGAGCCGCCACCCGATATGATAGTTGCTTCTGTTGAGCCACCACCTCCAGACGCGGGTGAAGAACCTGTCGAAATCAGGGTTTGGTTATATAGTTTTGTTGCTTCCGGATTATCGCTATACACAATGATACTCATGAGGTCGCCTTTCTGAATAATCGGATTGGAAATATTTGCCTTGCTTAAAGCTGCTGTGTCAAACTGCCCTTGCATGTACGTATAAGGCCTGGTTGTGCCACATGAGCAGAATATAATCAATATGCCTCCAACAAAAAGCGCAAAAACAAAAAAATTCTTTTTAAAGAATAAGATCATGCTAAAAAAATTATACGGTGCTAAGTTACTGTGTTCCTGATATCATAACATTTGATTTATCAACAACTGCCACCAATGAATAGCCAATATTTTCAATCCTCAATTGAACTTTGTTGTTGAGCACCTTGATAACAGTAGCATGTTCGTCTGTAAAAGCCCCTCGCTGTACCCTCACTTTCATATTTTCTTCCAGTTCTATAGGCTCAACACTGACATTTTCATATTCATTCAAAAACTTTTGTATCAGCTCAATATCTTTTTCTTTGACAACAGCAGGCTTCCCCAGCCAATACACGAAATTGAGGACGCCATTCACCATTCTGACTTTTGTTCCCTCTTCTTCTGTGATTTTGACAAACACATAAGATTTGAACAATGGCTCTTCAACGGTTTTCATTCTATCGCTCCATTTCTTCCTGACTTTATTTAAAGGACAGTAGCTCTCAATTTTTTTTTCTTCCAGCAGGCTATTTACTTTTTTTTCCCACCTGGGTTTTGTGTAAACGACATACCATTTTCTGTATTCTGTCATGTGCTTATTTACCTTTTTGTTGTTCGCAAACTGGCACAGCTTCGCCACCTCAGTCACATTTACTTTTTGGACTGACCCCCACTTCAAGATTACGATCTTACGCAATCACCAATAAGGAAAAGGGTATAAGGAAGCATTCTTTTGAATTATTCCTTATACCCCTTTCATATTAAACAATTTTTGTAGCGGTTGAGCACCAAACAATCTTCACAGAAAAAATATAGTTATTTTAGGTTCCGGTCATTTAAAATTTAACAACTCTGGAATTATCACCAAAAAAATATGCTGATAACTCTTGTTTTTCAAGCTGCAAATATAGGTGATTTTAACTAGCAAAAATTTTTGATTGCAATTGAAAAACAGGCTTTTACTTTCGAAAAAAATCAAAAATTCAACCTGCATTGAAGCATCAATTTCGAGCGACGCATTGTAGTTTGTGGTACCGGTGTATTTCGAAGCAGAGAAATTCCGCCTGCAGTTTTCTAATTATTATCCGGCAATGATTAGTACTTCGTTGTCGGTTAAAAAACCCCGGGATCATAATTCAATAAAACTCACTCAGGGCTGAAACTAATTTCAAGGATAGCTTCTGATATGCTACTTTTACACTTTTTAAAAAAAATGGATTTGTATCCACCTATCAATGTTCTCTCTTTATGAAACATGACAGCAAATTAGCATGGTTTGATTTTTTTCGAGGGGTAGCTGCTTTTATTGTTACGACAGGGCACTTAAGGGCACTGATATTAGACGATTTCACAAAGACAAGCAATCCCTTTATCAAATTGTTCTATTTCGTCACAGGCTTTGCCCATGATGCTGTAATGGTCTTTTTTGTGCTCAGCGGCTTCTTCATAATCAGCAGCATTCATCAAGCGGTGATAAGCAATAGGTGGAGCGCAAAAGATTATATGATCAACAGGCTTACCCGTTTATGGGTTGTTCTGTTACCTGCATTGATTTTGACTTTTCTTCTTGACAAAGTTGGATTGATGCAATTCAAAAATGCCTACACTTATACCGGCACAATTACTACAATGACAGCCATCAATCCATATGATAGCCTTAGTTTTGGTGATTTTATTGGCAATTTATTTTTTCTGCAATATATCAAGGTGCCGACATTCGGGTCAAATGGAGCTTTGTGGAGCCTGGCAAATGAATTCTGGTATTACACCCTATTTCCTTTGTTATATTTTTCGGTTCGCAAACATTACTCTTGGCTGACAAGAGTTTTTTTACTAATCCTTGCCTTAGCTTGTTTCTATTTCATCGGGATAAATAAGTCCGAATATTTTATCATCTGGCTGATGGGGGGGGCTGCTTTCATAATCATTAAAAAAGATCTGTTCTTAAAAAAATACATAGCCCTTAAGTTGTGGCTGATTCTACTCGCTTTTTGCACTGTGTTGCTTTACGCCAGAGTTAATACTTCGCATCCGGGAATCACTGATTTTTCAGTGGGTTTGGTCACTTGCTTTCTCTTATGCGTTTTCAGCAAAACTCCTATGAAGAACTCATACCTGCGAAAAGCATCCGTTTTTTTTTCAAATATTTCCTATACAGTATATGCCACACATTTATCTTTCTCTGTTCTGTTAGTAACAATATTTTATACTCATCGTGTGCCTTTCACCTTTTTATCCTTCGTCAGCTACACGTTAATATTCATTGCTAACATGGTTTACTGCTATGCATTATATTATTTATTTGAAAGAAACACTCCATTAGTAAAACAATATGTAAAAAAAATACTCGCCATAAAATCTTCCTCTGAGCTTGCAAAAGAATAAACATACTTTGAGATGAGCCGATTAGGGCCTCAAATGTTACCTGGATGAAAAATCTTCTGCCAACATATCATCTTTATCTTGCGATAACAGGATTGCCGGCTGCTCACAAATTATTCTGACATAAACGTACAATCGAAAATAAAAAACGATTTTCTGGAATCGCCTGTAATTTATAAAGGGAAAACGATTCAAATCACGACTTCCGAAAACGATGAAGTCAAAAAGATCCTCGGCTCTACTCTTTTGCCTTATTTGCTTGAAAACTGTACTAAACCTTCACAATAATTTCCATACAAAAAACTATCTTCATCCTACTTAAACAGCCTGCTTTGAAACAGCGTTTTTACTCTCTTGATATTTTCAGGGGCGCTACTGTTGCGCTGATGATTTTAGTGAACAATGCCGGCGATTGGAATCATATTTATGCTCCACTCGACCACGCTCAATGGCATGGTTGCACACCTACAGACTTTGTGTTCCCGTTTTTTTTATTTGCTGTAGGAAATTCTATGGCATTTGTTTTTGCAGGAATGAAAAATGCAGATGACGCTGCTTTTCTAAAAAAAATTTTCCGGCGATTTCTGCTTATTTTTCTGATCGGTCTTATCTTAAACTGGTTTCCTTTTGTGAAATGGAGCGATGGGCATCTGGTTTTTAAATATTGGGTGAGCCATGAAAACCCGGAAAACGGCATCCGGATATTGGGTGTTCTGCAGCGCATTGCATGTTGTTATTTTTTTGCATCGATTATTATTCACTACTTAAAAATTAAAGGAGCATTTTGGTGCAGCATGTTCTTTCTTTTTGGCTATTGGTTATTATGCGTCCTCTTGGGTAATAAAACAGACCCCTATAGCTTGCAGGGATATTTTGGCTTGGCAATTGATAAAAACATTCTTGGCGTTGCCCATATGTACAAAGGCGAGGGCGTTGCTTTCGACCCGGAAGGAATAGCAAGCACCATTCCATCCATCGCTCAGGTGATTTATGGCTATTTTGTAGGTTATTATATTTTACAAAAAGGGAAAACTTATGAGATGCTTTCTAATTTATTTGTTGCCGGGAGCATTCTTTTATTCGCAGGGTATTGCTGGGATATGGCGTTTCCCATCAATAAAAAGATCTGGACAAGCTCTTTTGTAGTGTTCACTTCTGGAATGGCAACTGTAGTGCTGAGCGTGTTTATCTATCTTATTGAATTCAGGAATATGCGTGGGATGTGGGGCAGGTTTTTTGATGCATTTGGGAAGAACCCCTTATTCATTTTTATATTAGGCGGATTGATACCACGTCTGGTTGCTTTGATCAGATGGCAGTATATTGATAAAAAAGGAGCTGTTGTTTATACCAATCCCTTTCAATGGTTTTATGAGCATGCCTGCATGCCCGTATCGGCAAACTTAAAAAACGGGTCTTTGCTATTCGCGGTGGTAATGGTTATTTTTTATTGGCTGATAGCTTTTTGGATGGACAAGAGAAAAATCTACGTGAAAGTTTAAATAAATTATTTATTCATTCTTTTATTAACGTAGATATATATCTGAAATCAGATAAATGCCTGTTTTAAATAATCTGGCTCTGAGGTTTATCAATTGAAACAATCACAACAGAAGAGTATTTTTCTTTGCCATTTGCATCCACCGTTTTTAAGCGATAGTAAATATTCTTTTTCCCTTCAGTAATTATTTTATCCGAATATTTAAATTCCTTGATCGTATTGACTTCATCTTCCGGCACAAAAATCACAGCAGCATCATCAAAAGTAGAACCGTTTTCACTGCGCTGAACTACAAAATGGCTTGTTTTCAATTCCTTGGCATTTTTCCATTGAAGAACAGCTTTATCACTATTAAGAGAAAGTTTTACGGAGAGATTTTCTGTTTTTGAAGAAAGTGGCTTCACTATTGATTGCTGGGTTAACAAGTCGCGTGATGGTGTAGCGAATGAATGATGATTCATACAAAGAGCAGCAATTGTTAATATACTTAACTGCATCATGGCGATTTTGCCATTCAAATTCTTCATTGATTTTTTTAAGCTCTGTTTCATAATCACATGTTTTGTTATACCAAGACTGCGATTAACCTGCCATTTTATATTTTCTTGATTGTCAATTCATAAAGATGCATCTGACAGTTATACTTTCCCAAAATGCAACAAATTTAGCGCATTTTGGAAAATAGGAATGATCACATAAGAGTTGCGCTTGTTCTATCAATGGTAGATATTCTAAATTTGAATAAAGCTATCTTGAGTCAAATTTTTTTTATGAACAGAAATTTAACGAGGCAAAAATTTTTTCAATTTACACTTTTAGGGAGTTCCGCCCTTTTGGTGCCCAACTTTCATTCACATGCTCAAACTCAGCAAGATAGGCCTCCGGCTTTAAAGCCTGATCTCGTAAAAGAATTTGTGATCGCCGGACATGGCAATCTTGAAAAAACAAAAACATTGCTGGCTCTTGAGCCTGGATTATTGAATGCATGTTGGGATTGGGGCGGTGGCGATTTTGAAACAGCCATTGAAGGAGCTGGTCATACAGGCAGCAGAAATGTTGCTGAATTTCTTGTTGGCGAAGGTGCAAGGATAAATATATTTTGTGCTGCTATGTTAGGCAGGCTTGACGTTGTGAAAGCGATACTCGCCATTCATCCCGATCTGAAAAATTCGAAAGGGCCTCACGGGCTTCAGCTCATTCATCATGCAACAAAGGGAGGTGATCAGGCAAAAGAAGTTTTATCCTATCTGCGATCTGTTAATGCCAAATAGTACTTGCAAGCCATAACAAAAAATCAATGAATAACGGTCATGCATATCTAATTTAATAAATACAGAAATTTCTGTGATTCAAAAGTTTCGCTAAAAATCATTTCATTGCTGAGATCAGCAGATCCAATTGTTGCTGATCAGGCAAAGGTTTTGCTTCTGTTTTTTCGCCAAGAATGATAATCATTTTGTCTTTGAACGTGTAGGCAGGCCACTCAGGTAAACCTTTGCCATTGGGGTTTCCGGTAGATGCAAAGTTTACCCAGTAATCAGACATAATAGTTGCCAATTGCCGGTCTACAGGTTCCCACGGGCAGCGATGAACAAAATTTAGATTGTCAAATACATAAGCCACTTCTCCTGTATGAAATGCACCGAATTTCACATACTCGCCTGTTGCAGGCAATTTTCTTCCAAAGCGATACAGGAATATTTTGGATTTGCCTTTTTCATTCTGCACGTTGCCCCATGAGTAATTCTGAACGCCGAATATTTCATCGCGTGAAAGTTTGGCCTGTGAGCTGGCAGCTTCTTCATCTGTGGCACATGGATAATATTGCAATATTTTCGCAGCATCTCCACCATATTTTTTTTCAACCTGCTCTTTGAGTTCTGTGGCAGTTGCAGGCTTTCCGAATATGACCGCATCATCTTCATTCCAGCCTGTGATTACAGGCACATCATTTTGTTTTCCCATTGCAAAAGTCTCAGCTATTGATTGAGGCAAAACATATCCATCAGTGATTGGCCTGAAAAAACCCTTTGCTTTTTGAAATAGCTCTGAAGCAGGGATATTTCTCAAATCTTTTAATGAAGATGCATTCAGGCTCTCTGAAATTTTTGTACCGGCTTCTTCAGCGTTCTGCAAATTTGCAGATCCAAAACTGCTCGTCACAAATCCGGCACCGCTTTCAGCAATGGCGCGTTGAAAGAGACCTTTGCAAAGAGGCGAAACCACCAGAAAATTTACGCTCATGGATCCGGCAGATTGTCCGGCAATCGTCACATTTTTTGGATCGCCGCCAAATGCAGCAATATTTTTTTGCACCCAGTTTAAACCTGCAATCTGATCCATCAAACCATAATTGCCTGAAGTATGGTTGGTAGATTCTTTTGTCAATTCAGGATGAGAGAAAAAACCAAAAATGCCAACACGATAATTGATACTCACCAGCACGATGCCTTTTTTCGCCAATGCTTCGCCGTCATATACCGGCACGGCACTGCCACCACTCACAAATCCTCCGCCATATATCCAGACAATCACCGGTCTTTTTTCATTTGCTTTTTTTGCTCCAGTCCATACATTCAGATATAAACAATCTTCACTGATTGGCGATTTGGGTATAAGGTACTCTGCTGACCATGGCCCGAAAGGAACAGGATCTCCCTGCATGGGGCTCGCAGAAAAAGCATCACATTTTTTGATACCTGTCCAGGGCACAACTGGCTGTGGCTCTTTCCAGCGAAGGTTTCCAACAGGTGGTGCAGCAAAAGGGATTCCTTTAAAAATATGGATATCTCCTGATTGATTCACCGTTCCTGAAACAATGCCACCATCTACTTTCACTATATCAAATGATGATTGCTTTATTTGTGTAAAAGAAAAAAATATTGCGAGAACAATCAACGCGATGATTGATGCAACTGATAAAATTATTTTTTTCATGATGCTTTGATAGTTGAATATTTTGAGTATGATTATTAAACCTAAAATAGGATTTTTATGTGATATAGAAATTGATTCGTCCATTCGCACTTACAGTTCTATCATTGATTTTTTATTATTTAATTTAACTTAGTGCAGACACTGAATGAATTTCTCATTGATTATTTTTAATTGATATCCAAAACTCACACATGAAAAAATTTGCGCTCTCAACTGCATGTTTATTAATAGTGATAATATCTTTTGCAGACATCAGACTGCCTTCCGTCCTTAGCAGCAATATGGTGCTGCAGCAAAAATCCACAGTTAAGCTATGGGGATGGTGCCATCCCGGAGAAAAAGTGTTTGTGACTACTTCATGGAACCATAAAATTGATTCTGCGGAAGGAACGGCAAATGCCGACTGGCAAATCAATGTACAAACACCTGAAGCAGGAGGTCCTTATACCATTTTATTAAAAGGATATAATCAGATTATTTTAGACAATGTGCTGATTGGCGAAGTGTGGGTTTGTTCCGGGCAGTCCAATATGGAATTCAGTTTTCAGAACGGGATTAAAGAAATAAAAAATGAATTTCCCATCTGCAATAATCCGAATATCCGTTTCTGCCAGATTACCAAAACCACTTCACTGTATCCACAGGATGATTGCCCTGCGAAATGGGCAACCTGTGATTCAAATGCTCTGAAAACATTCAGTGCAGTGGCATATTTTTTTGGTAAAAAGCTGAATAAAGAATTGAATATTCCCATTGGCCTGATCAGCAGCAACTGGGGCGGCACACCGGCGGAAACATGGACTCCTGCTGAAATTGTGAATAATGATACTGCATTAAAAAATGCTGCTATTAAACAATGGGTTTCGCCTTATTGGCCAATCAAGCCCGGCTATGCTTACAACGCGATGATCGCACCCATCATTCGTTATCCTATTGCCGGTGCCATCTGGTATCAGGGGGAAAGCAATACAGGCACAGCCAACACTTATAGCAAACTTTTTACATCAATGATTGATTCGTGGAGAAAGCAATGGAATAAAGATTTTCCTTTTTATTATGTTCAGATTGCCCCTTATCATTATGGCAATAACAATATCGGTGCTTTGCTTCGCGAAGCTCAGACACAAAGCATGCAACATCCTAATGTAGGCATGGCTGTGATCACCGATCTGGTGGATAATATTAATGATATCCACCCGCAGGACAAACATGATGTTGGCGCACGCCTTGCCAATTGGGCGCTCGCAGAAACATATCATCAATCAGGCATCATTTATAAAAGCCCTTTATATAAAGAAATGAACGTTCAAAAAGGAAAGGCTATTATTTCTTTTGAAAATGTGAAAAGCACATTACTGGTAAAAGGAAATGCTATCACTGAGCTATATGTTGCAGGAGCTGATAAAATATTTTATCCTGCCGAAGCAAAAATTGATCAGGACAAATTAATCATCTGGTCAAAATCGGTAGCTGATCCTGTAGCGGTGAGGTATGGTTTTGGCAACACATCTATCGGAAATTTATTTTGCAAGGAAGGCTTGCCAGTAACTCCATTCAGGACAGACAAATGGGATGTTGATACTTCAACTGTAAAATGATGATCCGGCGAGACAACAGGAAAAATATGGAATACTTTATGGCAACCTTATAGTATCCTTATAGATGCCCTATGGATTAGACGCATTAAAAGCGCAGTCACTGCATGAAAAACAATCTGCAGTGATATTGTCCTGCCCTGAATTTTATTTGTAGCCTCGACAGGAATCGAACCTGTATCTGGAGCTTCGGAAACTCTCATACTATCCATTGTACTACGAGGCCTTATGTGTTGCGCAAATGTAATAAACAATCCCTGATTGCATCCATAGCATTATCTTTGCAATCCCTAAAAATCGGGTGATATGAAGTTCTACACATTGCTGATTAAATACCGTTTGCAGATTGGTATCGCATTCATTGTTCTCGCCATAGCCACAAACTTTTATGCCGGCTTCTGGCCCGCATTTTTGCCTTACCTGATTGGCGTGATTTTAATCTTCGGGCATTTCTTTTTCGGGCCGCTGAGATTGATTCAGGAATATATGGAAAGCGGAGACATGGAAGGCGCTGAAAAGGTATTGAGCACCATTAAATTTCCTAATCTGTTGTATAAACCCATCCGTTCGGTTTATTATACGCTCAAGGGAAACCTGGCAATGATGAAACAGGATTTCGATGGTGCTGAAAAAAATATGAAGAAAGGGCTTGACCTTGGTATGCCAATGAAAGAAGCTGAAGGTGCAAGCCTGCTGCAGATGGGCATGTTAGCCATGCAGAAAAATGACTTGAAACAGGGTGAAAGCTATATCCGTCAGGCTATCAGAAAAGGATTACCTGATAAAGAAAATCAGGCTGCAGCCTTTTTGCAACTATGTTCCATTATGATGACAAAAAGAGAATTCCGCGCTGCGAAAGATTTTTTCAGGAAAGCAAAAGCATTGAAGCCAACTACTCCGCAAATTGTTGACCAGATAAAACAGATTGAGAAATATATTTCAAGAATGCCCGGATAAGAATCGCAAACACTTTTAAAACGCCATATTCATCGGCGCATGGTTAATCATCTGCTTTAATAACGGGAATGCATAAACGCTTTTTTTGAGGTATTGAAAAGCGCCATATTGAGATAGATTTTCTTCCGTATCAAGACCTGCTTCTGTAGAAAACAATATCACATACACCGATGGGTTTGTCCTCCTCATTTTTCTGATGGCTGAAAGACCGTTCATCTTTCCTTCCAACATATAATCCATGATAATAACAGTAGGTCCTTTATGCAATTCTTCGAGGCATTTTTCGCCGGAAGTATAGGAATGAATATCGTTCGTTACGGATTCAAGCGCTTTCAAAATAAGCTCATGATAAAGTGGGTTATCTTCTACGACAAAAATTTTCGGCTGCTTATTCGATGCCATGCTATTGAGTTTGCATAGTTTCTTCGAAAAATATGCCGCAAAAATTTAGACTGATAAACCATTATAAAACAGGAAATTAGATATTCTCCCGAATAACTGAAATTCCTGTAATGGGAAATTGAGATAAATGAATGGAAAATGGGAAAACAGAATTTGCTATAGTTCAGATTGTAATTGTAGAATGCAATTGTCAATCACAGATTCAATTTTTTGAATTGTAGGATGTATGCCGCCAAGGTTTGTTTTTTGTTTGGCATTTGATTCAACACTTCTGATATTCTGGTGCAGAGATTTGATGCCCATTGAATCAATAGTCGATTTTAATTTGTGCGCAATCTTTGCGACTTGCTCCCAGTTTTCAGATTCAGCAGATTTTTTTAATTCAACAACATTTTGTGGAACCGTTTCAATAAAAAGCGCAATCATTTTTTTGATGAATTCTTTATTGCCTCCTGAAACCGAAAGGACCATCGAAAGGTCATATAATTTTTCCTGCGGGATTGTCTGTGTTTCTATATTATCTTCTGATTTTTCCTGAGTGCTATAAAATTTCTGGGAAAGGTTTTTGCTAATCACTGAAAACAATTTTTCTTCATCAATTGGTTTTGCAAGACAATCATTCATGCCTGCAATGGTGTATTTTTCTTTATCGCCTGCAAGTGCGTTTGCAGTTAAAGCAATAATTGGTATCGTCGATTTTTTTTGGTCGGGAAGTTTCCTGATTAATTCAGTGGCAGCAATACCATCGAGTTCCGGCATCTGCACATCCATCAAAATGCAGTCAAAAGAATTTTGCTGCAACAGCCTCACTGCCTCTTTTCCATCATTAGCAATGGTCACTTCACAGCCCCATGATTCAAGAATGCGTTGCGCTATATATTGATTCAGTTTCACATCTTCTGCCAACAGAATCCTTTTTTGTTCAAGCCCATTATTATCAATAACCGTATTAATAGCATTCTCACACATAGAACAATTTCTAAGGGTTATAGGAAATTAAGTTGCAGGACCGAAGCAGTTATTTCACTTTCAATTCTCCAGCCTGAATCATACGGTATAAGGTTGATTTTCCGACATCGAGTTTTTTTGCAACAAGCAGCACATCTCTGTCGTACTTATCTAAAAAATGTTGAATCACTTGTATCTCAAATTCTTTCAGCGTCAGTTCCTTGCTCAGCAAGCTGCTGATGCTCGATGTGGTGTTCATCGTGATATGCTCCGGCAAAATACTGTCTTCATCCGCCATCACGGAAGCCAAATCCATAATGGATTTCAGCTCTCTCACATTTCCCGGGAAAGAATAATTCAATAATTTTTGCTGCGCTTCAGATGATATCGTTTTCTTCGGCATCTTGTTCTCTTTGCAAAACGCATCCACAAAATGTTTGGCAAGAATAATAATATCATTCGCTCTTTCGCGCAACGCTGGAATCTGAATGGGCAAGCCAATCAAACGGTAATATAAATCTTCACGAAATGTTTTATTCTTGACTTCCTCTAATAAATTTTTATGCGTAGCAACAACAATGCGCACATCGATTTTCTTCACTTCGTTGCTGCCCACTTTGGTAATTTCTCTTTCCTGCAGAACGCGCAATAATTTTGCCTGCAGATTAATATCAAGCTCTCCGATTTCATCTAAAAACAAAGTGCCTTTATCTGCTTCTTCAAATTTTCCGATTCTTCTTGCAACAGCTCCGGTGAATGCACCTTTTTCATGACCGAACAATTCGCTTTCCAATAAATCTCTCGGGATTGCTGCAACATTCACAGGAACAAATGGCTGTTTGCTCCTGTCAGAATTATAGTGAATAGCTTTCGCCACCATTTCTTTACCGGAACCGGTTTCACCTGTTATCGAAACGGTGATATTTGTTTTTGATGCTTTTTCAATCAGTGCAAAAACTTTTTCAATCGCATCGCTTTTGCCGATTATCATCTGCGAGAAATCATATTTCTTTCCAACCTGTGTTTTCAGTGTTTCCACTTCCTGTTTCAGGTTGCTGATTTCGCGAAGGTTTTTAATGCTGTTCCAAAGCCTGTCTTTGGTGTCATCATCTTTCACGATATAATCGTAAGCACCGTTTTTCAAAAGATTAATGGCAGTGGCAACATCTTCCTGACCGGAAATAATAATCACTCTCAAATCCGGGTTTTGCTGCTTGATTTTTTTCAGCACTTCCGCGCCATCGCAATCGGGCAGAGAAAAATCTAATGTGATTACATCTGGGTTCTCATGCAAATGAGAGAAGAATTCATTGGGTGATTCAAAACGTTTAACAACGTATTCAGGATTAAGAGAAAGATAATGATGCAGCATGGAACCATACCACGTATCATCTTCGAGAATAAAAACTTTGAAAGCATTATTGGTCTTCATCATTGGAATTTGTCTGGCATATAACGCAGAAATTTGCAGAAAAATATTCCCGAAAAAAGAAATTTTCCAAATTTTGCCGATTTTCTGCACAATAAACCGAAAGACTAAGGCTTAACTTTGATGCATGTCAATAAATCGGGAAAAAACGAATCAAAAGTTCAGGGAAGAATATAATCGGCTGAATGAACAGCAGCAGCTTGCCGTTGACACTATCGAAGGTCCTGTGATGGTCATCGCAGGACCCGGAACCGGCAAAACACAAATTCTTGCTGCAAGGATTGGAAAGATATTATTGGAAACGGATTCGCTGCCTGAAAATATTTTATGCCTCACTTACACAGATGCCGGTGCTGTTGCGATGCGAAGAAGATTGCTCAGCTTCATCGGTCCCGATGCTTATAAAGTGAATATTTATACCTTCCACGCTTTTTGCAATGACATTATCCAGGAAAATTTATCGCTGTTTGAAAAGACAAGCCTTGATGCTATTTCTGAACTGGAAAGAATTGAACTTTTCAAAAAACTGATTGATGCATTCCCGAAAAATCATCCGCTGAAACGCTACCGAGGCGATGTGTATTTTGAAATCGGCAACCTGAAAAATCTTTTCTCGATGATGAAGAGAGAAGGATTAACGACTGAACTCATCAACAAAAAAATTGATGAATATATAGAAAGCCTTTCTACAAGAGATGAATACATTGCCAAACGTGCTGTCAAAGAATTTAAAAAAGGCGATGTGAGAACCGACAAGATTGAAGAAGAAAAAGAAAAGATGGAGAAGCTGCGTGCCGCCGTGAATGAGTTCAGCAATTATCAGCAACTGATGCAAAGCCGTAACAGGTATGATTTTGACGACATGATTAACTGGGTGCTGAAAGCATTCAATGAGAACAAACAACTACTTGAGAATTATCAGGAACGCTATCAATATATTCTGGTAGATGAATATCAGGACACGAGCGGAACACAAAATAAATTGGTGGAACTGTTAATCAGTTATTGGGACAAGCCGAATGTGTTTGTTGTCGGCGATGATGACCAAAGCATTTATCGTTTTCAGGGAGCGAATATGGAGAACATGGAAGCATTCATGAAAAAATATTCCAACCTGTTGACGATTGTGCTCGAAAATAATTATCGCTCCACACAACCGATTCTTGATATCGCCAAATCATTGATTGAAAAAAATGATTCGCGGCTTATTAAAACAAACCCCGAATTAAAGCTTACCAAAAATCTTGTTTCATCCAATCAACTGATTAATCATTTAACAAATCCGCCGATAATCAGAGCATACGAAAGCCAGCGGAAAGAAATGGCTGATATTGCCAATCAGGTGGAAAGCCTTGTCAGCAGCGGCGTTGAGCCGGGAAGAATTGCTGTAATTTATAAGGAAAATAAATATGGTGAAGAGTTGGCAAAATTTCTTTCACTCAAAAAAGTGCAGGTTTACAGCAAGCGTGATATCAATCTCTTTGAAATCCCGTTTGCACAAAAAATATTTCTGATATTGAATTATCTCGCTGCCGAACACGACACGCCTTATGGTGGCGATGAAATGCTTTTTGAAATTTTGCATTTTGATTTTTATAAAATCCCTCCGATTGAAATTGCAAAACTGTCTGTTGAGGTAGCAGACAAACAATTCTCGCAAAATAAAACTTCCATCAGAAGATTGTTGCATGAAAAAGCAAATGCTCCTGTCAAAGACCTTTTTGATACGGGCATTCCCGAAGCATTAAAAAATGCCAGCAAAACTTTTGAACAGTTAATCGCTGTCGTTCCGAATGTCACCATTCAAACTTTGCTTGAAAATATTGTGCGCAAAGCAGGCGTGCTGAATTACATTATGCAAAGCCCGGAAAAAATCTGGCTGTTGCAAGTGCTCACTGCGTTGTTTGATTTTGTGAAAGAAGAAACACGCCGCAATCCTTTTATCAAACTGGATGAATTAGTGAAAGTGATTGACCTGATGGAAGAAAATGGGATACCTGTTCCGCTTGTGCAGGTGAGCGGAAGCGATAAAGGCGTGAATCTTTTAACAACACACGGTTCCAAAGGACTTGAATTTGAATATGTTTTTTTTGCAGGTTGCAACGCAAGTTTCTGGGAGAAGAAACGCAATCCGAACAACGGATATAAATTACCTGATACGATTTTTTCCGCCAGCACAAAATCAACCGATGAAGAAGAGCTTAGAAGATTATTTTATGTCGCTATCACCAGAGCAGAAAAATATTTGTACATCTCGTTTGCGCGTTTCAACAATAACAACAAAGAGCTTGAACCTTCTATGTTCATTGCAGAAATATTGGACAAGCATGATTTCATCACTGAAAAGCCAAACATTACTACTGAAGTATTAATGGAATTTGAAGCACTTCAATTCAATGAAACTGCTCCTGAAATTGAAAAAGCAGAAGAAGATTTCATCAGCCATATTATTGACAAGTTTGTGATGAGCGTGACTGCTTTGAACAATTACCTGAAATGCCCGTTGGAATTTTATTTCAAAAATCTCGTCCGAATTCCTTCTCCAAAAAATGAAGCATCGGAATTCGGCTCTTCAGTGCATTATGCTTTGCAAAAATTATTTGAGAAGATGAAAACAGATTCGCTTCAACAATTTCCTTTGAAAGAAGAAATGCTGGCTGATTTCAATTGGTACATGCATCGCCACCGCGAGAGCTTTACCAAGGAGGCTTTTGACAGAAGAATTGAATACGGCATTGAAGTGCTGGGAAATTATTATGACAAATACATCAACGCATGGAATAAAATTTCAGTGGTTGAAATCAATATCAAAAATGTGGTGATAAAAGATGTTCCGCTAAAAGGCAAGCTTGATAAACTGGAGTTCAGCGGCAAAGAAGTGAATGTAGTTGATTATAAAACCGGCGATATTGATAAAGCCATTGAAAAATTAAAAGCGCCGAATGAAAAGCAACCTGATGGTGGCGATTATTGGAGACAGGCAGTGTTCTACAAAATATTAATCGATAATTATAAAGCAAGAGACTGGAGAGCAGTGAGCACTGAATTTGATTTTGTAGAGCCTGATAAAAAGAAAAATTACCGCAAAGAAAAAGTGATAATCACGCCTGCCGATATTGAAACCGTTACACAACAAATCACAAGTTCCTGGCAAAAAATCCAGAACCGCGAATTCTATGTTGGCTGCGGAAAACCAGATTGCCATTGGTGCAATTTTGTGAAGACAAATAATATGGCTGTTGCATTGCATGAACTAAAAGAAGAAGAAGCAGAGCAATAATTTATATTTAAACTATTATTAGGAAACACGAATAAGCTAATTATCTCAAACAAGCTAAGTTTGCAGATATTTTCCGCAGAACAACAGCACATGAAAATTGCAAGAAATTTATCAATCGCTTTAATATTATTCATTTCATTCGTTCATTTAATCAGCATTACCGGCTGTGCAAATATTATTCCTCCGAGCGGAGGTCCGAGAGATTCGCTTCCTCCGAGGTTAATAAGCGTTGCTCCCCGCGATTCAGCAACAAATTTTAACGCTAAAACAATCACCCTGAATTTTGATGAATACGTTGACATTGATAATGCACAACAAAACATCATCATTTCACCTGCACCAAAATATAATCCGATAATAGACAGAAAACTTAGAACTGTAACGATCAAAATAAAAGACACGCTTCAGCCAAACACTACTTATTTATTTGATTTCGGGAAAGCGATCAAAGATGTGAATGAAGGAAACGTTCTTAAAAATTTCAGCTATGTGTTCACAACAGGTGAACATCTTGATTCACTCACCATGAGCGGAAATGTTGTTATTGCTGAGTCAGGGAAAGTAGATAGCACGTTAATTGTAATGCTGCATAAAAATTTAGATGATTCTGCAGTAGTGAATGAACGTCCCAGATATGTGACACGTGTTGATACCGCGGGGAGGTTCAGATTCAAATTTTTGGCTCCCGGCACTTATAATCTGTATGCTTTAAAAGATGAAGGTGGCACCAGAAGATATTTGTCAAAGAGCTCATTGTTCGCATTTAATGATAAGCCTATTGTGATACAACAAGCAAATGAGCCTGTTACTTTATATGCTTACACAGAAAAAGAAGAAGTGAAAAAACCGGCTGCCAAAACAACCAGCAAAAAAGAAGAAAAGGAAAAAAGATTGATTGTTGAAGCTAATCTATCAAACAATCAACTTGATCTTCTGGGAAATCTTGATATCAAATTTCAAACAAAGCTTAAAACATTTGATTCAACTAAAGTTCATTTCAAAGACGGAAAATTTGACGACATCGCATCTTATCAATTGACAAGAGATACCAGCAATAAATTAATTACCATATCAACAAAATGGATCCCGGATTCTGCTTACCATCTTATTCTTGAAAAAGATTTTGCTGAAGATTCATCAGGCAGAAAACTATTGAAGGCTGACACAATCAATTTCCGGACAAAAAAAGAATCTGATTATGGCATAATAAGATTGAGGTTCCGAAATCTTGATGTGACGAAAAATCCGGTGCTGCAATTTGTGCAAAGTAATGTGGTGAAGCTTTCATATCCGCTTACAACCAATCAATTCAATAAAAAACTTTTCCCTCCGGGCGATTATGATTTGCGCATTTTGTATGACGATAACCAGAATGGCATTTGGGATGCAGGTGAGTTTTTCGGGAAACATAAAGAGCCCGAAAAAGTAGTCCCGATCATTATTCCGTTAAGAAATAAAAAAAGAGTGTTCACTATAAAAGCCAGTTGGGAAAACGAATATGATTTCACATTATAGCGCATTACAGCATTGATAATGCTACGTATCTTTATGCCATGCAATTTTCCTCTTCACTTTTAGAAAATGCGGTTAATGAATTTGCGAAGCTTCCGGGCATTGGTAAAAAAACTGCGCTCCGCCTGGTGCTTCATTTATTGAAACAAGATGCCTCGTCTGTTCAGGGTTTCGGAGAAACGATTACAAAGATGCGCGATGAAATCAAATTTTGCCAACGTTGCTATAATGTTGCCGATGCTGATATATGTTCCATCTGCGCCAACTCCATGCGCAAGCAGGAAATAATTTGTGTGGTTGAAAATATCCGCGATGTAATCGCCATTGAAAGCACACAACAATACAATGGCACCTATCATGTGCTCGGAGGGGTTATTTCACCGCTTGACGGAATCGGTCCTGATCAATTGAATATTGAGCCGCTGCTCAGCAGAACGCAGAAAGAAGAAATACTTGAGATTGTTTTTGCACTAAGCCCGAATATACAGGGCGACACGACTATTTATTATATTCAAAAAAAACTGAGAGGAACGCCAATAAAAATAACAACGATTGCCCGCGGTATAGCATTTGGCGGAGAGCTTGAATATGCAGATGAGATGACGCTCGCTCGTTCCATCACCAACAGAATGCCGGTTGAAAATTACATGTCGAAATAAATGCAGGTACTACATATTTCAGGAGCAACATCATGGCGCGGTGGCGAGCAACAGCTCGTGAATTTATATGATGCACTAAAAAAGGTTGGCATAAAACAAACTATATATTGTCCGGCAAAATCTGCATTAGCCGATTATTGCACTGCGAATCGCCTTTCTCATTACACATTCACAAAAACAGGAGGTTTTAATATCATTGCTGCGTTTCAGTTAAAAAAAATTTTAAGAGACAATCCGGATTTTAGTATTGTTCACCTGCATGATTCCGATGCGCACACCATTGGATATCTGTCTTTTTTATTTGGTGTGAAAGTTTCCATGGTGTTGAGCAGAAAAGTGGTTTTCAAAATAAAATCATCCACATTCACGAAAAGAAAATATAATGCATCATGCATCAAAAAAATTATTTGTGTTTCAGAAGCTGTTAGAAAAGTGGTGGAGGAAGCTGTTGAAGATAAATCTAAATTGATTGTTGTTTATGAAGGTGTAAAAAAACCTGATCCATCAACCTCAAAAAAATTTATCCTGCCCATTGAAATTGAAAATAGAAAGCTTGATTTTTTAGTCGGTTATATAGCCGCATTAACACCTGAAAAAGATCATGAAACATTTCTTCAAACAGCAGCAGCACTTATAAAAAAAGGTTTGAGAATTGGCTTTGTGATTGCCGGAACAGGCAAAGAAAAAAACAACATTGAAGCAAGAATTAAAGAGCTTCATCTTTCTGAAAATGTTTTTATGATTGGCTTTTGTGAAAACGTTCCTGCATTGATGGAAAAACTCAACGTTTTATTATTCACAAGCTTGCAGGAAGGCTTCCCAATAACAATTTTAGAAGCATTTTTTTTGAAGCTTCCGGTTGTTGCAACTGATGCTGGAGGCATTACAGAGATGATCGATGATTCTAAAACGGGTTTTATTTCAGAAAAAGGAAACGCAAAGCAATTAAGTGATAATGTTGAAAAAATATTATCCAATCCTTCATTACGTAAATCTGTCAGAGAAAACGCGTTTGAATTTGTTCAGCAATTTAATTATGATGCAATGGCAAAAAATATCCTAAAGATTTATACTGATATTTAAATAACAACTTAAAAGTTTTTATTGACCCCGTAAACCCAATCATCTTTATAATCTATTCCAGTATTCCTGGTTAATATTTCAAAATTGTTGGCAAGCAGGAATGATTGAATATCTTTTCTTGTTGCAAATGTTTCATCATTCAATCTTCTGGCTAAAAAGTCATGACATGAAATAGCAACATGATGAACTTTTGAAATGCTTTCAAATTTCCGGATCAATAATTTCTCAGCTCCTTCGATATTTGTTTTAAAGAAGTTGATCTTATCAATTTTATGCTGTTGAATAAATTCATCCATCGTAATTGCATCAACAGATTCTCCCTCGCTTGCAAAGACGGAATTTTTTTCATGGCCACCCGCATTGCTGCTGATGTTTATCTTGCCTGAAACATCGGAGATGGCATATTGAAAACAAGACATGTTATCAAGATGATTATCTCTTTTGTTTGCATTCAATAATTTGAAAGTAAGCGGGACTGCTTCAATTGCATAAATCTTTCCTGTTTGCCCGATTGCTTTGCTCAGATAAATGCTTTCAGTACCGATGCCCGCACCAACATCGATACAGATATCGCCCGATTTTGGTTTGTATTCGTGAAAATAAACATCAACTATAAGCTCTTTCAATTTTTGAATATTCATTCTTACATCGGGATAAACATCATTCACAATCCACCCATCTCCTTTTTGCGACCAATAGCCTTCATTAGCATAAGAGATTTTAGTTTTCTTTCCGTAAAACCCTGACAAACCAGAAACAAGTGATTGAGCAATTTTTTTCGAAGGAAATCCTGCAACAAATTTTGTGAGCGGAACTATCATTAGTAAAAAATTAATCGTTGTTAATATGCATCAACAAATTTGTATAAATTAAAATCCTGGTTCACCGCACTGAGTTTTATTTTCTCTATCAAATCTTTTTTATTGATGGATTGCATCTTTTTTTGAACAATCAATTGATACGCTTTTTCAACAAGCAATAAAATTTTCCTCTCTTTGTTTTCATTCAATTGTTGTTTGTTGATTGTCTCTGTCAATTCTTTTATCCCTTGCTTTTGTGATGCAATTGTTTTTATCACGGGAATTTCTTTATCATTCTTCATCAAATGTTGCAGGTTACGGACAAATAAATCTGCTTCAGGCCTGTCGCATTTGTTCACTACAAAAATATCTGCTACTTCCATCAGCCCTGCCTTCATAGTTTGAATTTCATCTCCTGCTTCAGGCACGAGCACCACTATTGTTATATCTGCAAGACCCGCAATTTCAACTTCGCTTTGGCCGACGCCAACAGTTTCAATAATTACATAATCAAAGTTTGCTGCTTTCAGCAAGTCTGTAATCTCAATTACCTGTGGACCGAGTCCACCCAGTGAGCCACGTGTTGCCATCGAACGTATAAAAACATCAGGATGATTATACCAATCGCTCATCCTGATCCTATCTCCTAACAAAGCACCAAAATGAAATGGCGAAGAAGGATCCACGCAAAGCACAGCAATTTTTTTTCCGTTGGCAACCAATTCAGCTATTAGCAAATCCGTCAAAGTACTTTTACCAGCACCCGGCGGGCCTGTGATACCAATGATATGAGCATTTCTGTCAATGCTAATCTGACTTAAAAAATTTTCATAACCCTCAACTTTATTTTCAATTAAAGAGATACATCGCGCAAGTGCTTTGCGATTATTTTGCTGAATCGATTCCTTCAATAATTCCCAGTCAACGTTTTTATTAGCAGAAATATTCATTACAAATCAAATGTAATTCAAAAATTATGTTCAACGATTACACCTTTATCAGGAAGAAAACTCAATCATTTTAATGCAATTGCTGATTCATCAGAAACAGCATATTTCTTTGTAAGCAGCTCAATTGTAATCTTGAGCCAGATGAGGCATGGCAGCACCGCTTTGATTGCATAAGGCTTTATAAAAGATTCTCTGAATGAAGAAGGGAATAAATCTCCAACTGATAATGTCGTGAAAATAAAAGTCAATATCAATAAAATAAGATTGATCTTATTAAACTCCTGTGAAAAGAACCAGATGGCTATTCCGCCAATGGCAATAATATACGTTGGAGATTCTGCTTTGTGATTAAATATGACCATCCATATTAATAAAGATGACAACATCAGCATTCTGAACTTAAGACTCTTGTATTCAGCAATGCGAAGGAAGGGCAAACAAAATAATATAAGTCCGGATATCATCACAATATTTTTTGAAATTCCCGAATGAAACCATGTCTGCAATATGCTCATCACTGATAAGCCAATCGAAGCTGATTGGTCGTTGCTTAGCAAAGCCCACCAGCTTTTGTACAGGAATAATAATTGTGAACTGCTAATTACAGCAAGAGGCAATATCGCGAACACCATCATCCAGAAAAAACTGTAAGCTGCTAACTTTAATTTATTCGGATAAAACAAGTATAAAGCAAATGCAGCAGCCCCATACAATTTTATATAGAATGAAAAAGCGATGCAAAGTGCTGATAAAAAAAATTTTGATTTCTCCGCAAGGCCAAATGACAAAATAATCAGGCCTGCCACCAGTGCATTGCTCTGCGAATTTTGCATCGATCCGAGCAATTCAATCAAACAAAAAAGCAAGATCCACGTTTTCTTTTTATCATCCAGCCCAGATAACATTTTCACACCAGCATAAAGACATAATGCATTAATAGCATTCCATAATATCAATCCAACCCCATCAGGCAAATAAGCAAACATGCCAAATAATAAAGAGAAAGCCGGGCTGTATTTATAAAGATCCCAATGTTCATTTAGATAATAGATGTAGAGATCCTTATTATTGATTAGGTGAAAGAACGAATATTTTGAAATGATATAATTATTGTACCCCGTAAAAACTCCTTCCACATTAGGAATATGAACGCCACCATGTAGTGCCTGCAAAGAAGCAATCACTGCAAAAAGGATATATATCCAAAAAACTATGATCAGCTTATTTTTGTTCCATACAGTGGCTATGCTCATATTATCATATCGATTAATTGCACAAAGAAAATAAAATATATCCACTCAATTCTTCGAAATACTATTTTTACAAAGAGTTCATATTTTAATTTCATCAGCTTTTCGCCTATCATACTTAAATTGCATAGTTCATAAAGCAGCTATGACCAATTTCATTCCAATATTTCCACTCAGCATTGTAGTGTACCCCGGTGAAAACCTCAACCTGCATATATTCGAGCCTCGCTATAAACAGCTTATTAATGAATGTTTCAAAGAAGCAAAATCATTTGGTATTCCTTCAATCGTCAATAATGAAGTGCAGGAAATGGGCACGCTTGTGCAAGTGACGGAAATTGTAACGGTTCATGACAATGGAGAAATGGATATCAAAACAAAAGGCCTGAGCGTGTTCCGCATCCTTGAATTGATAAAATCTGTCCCGGATAAATTGTATAGCGGCGCAATCGTAAACCATCCGGTGAATCTGATGAATACCGGAAAAAAAGAATTGATGCTGAAAGTGGTGAATGCAATCAGAGAATTGCACAGGCTTCTGAAAATAAATAAAGATTTTAATAAACCTGATGATGAACTGACATCCTATGATATTGCACACCACGCTGGTCTTTCACTTGATGAAGAATATGAGTTGTTGAAACTATTGCGCGAAGAACAAAGACAGGAATTTCTGAAACGCCATTTGAGCAAAGTTTTGCCGGTGATTGCGCAAATGGAAACACTCAAAGAAAAAGTGAAACTCAATGGTCATTTCAAAAACTTATCCTCATTCAAGTTTGAAGATTAATAAACTTTCTCTTCCTTCGCTCAAAATTTTACTCAATGCCTGTAACACTTTGTTTTGATTTTGGCAACACGCGGCTCAAGTGCGCCGTGTTTTCTGGCAAAGAGTTTATCAAAGAAATTGTTTTGGAAAATGATGAAGAAAAAACAATTGAAGCGCTTATTGAAAATTATCATCCTGATAAATCCATTCTTTCGTCCGTTATCAATCATAATGCTGCATTAGAAAATATTTTAAAACAGTCAACCAAGTTTCATAAACTCGATCATTTATCGAAATTTCCTGTTACAACGCCAGTTGGAAAACCTGATACCATTGGTGCAGACAGGCTGGCACTTGTTGTAGCGGCTGTTGATCTTTTTCCAGGAAAAAATAATCTGGTGATTGGTCTCGGCTCTGCCATCACTTATAATTTTGTAAATAAATACAATCAATTTCTTGGCGGCGGGATTTCTCCAGGAATGGAAATGCGGTTTAAATCTTTGAACCAATTTACTGCCAGGTTACCCCTTATAAAAGCCGATTGGAATTTTCCGCTTGTCGGTTATGACACCAGAACAAATATCCTGAGCGGTGTGATTATCGGGATGGCGAAAGAAATTGACGGAACTATTGATGCTTATATGGAAAAGTATGACAATTTTAACGTGCTTTTAAGCGGTGGCGATGCTTCATATTTCACACGCTACATCAAAAACAAGATATTTGCTGACTCGTTTTTAATTTATAAAGGATTATATGCCATCAGTGAATTTAATCAATAAAAAAAGAAAGAGAATTCTTTGTATGATGGCATTTCTATCATCATTTTTTTTGTTTTTAATCAGTTGCACCAATAATCTAAAAGACATTCCTGTCATTGGCAAAAAACAAACCAGTGTTGAAGAAGGAAAAAATATTGAAAGCTTTTACAGCGCAGATGCGAAAGTAAAAGCAAAGCTCACCGCTCCTTATATGCTCCGGCATATTACTGACTCAACTTATGTGGAGTTCCCCAAAACTTTGCATGTGGATTTTTATAATGATACCATGAAAATAGAAAGCAAGCTGGATGCGCTTTATGGGAAATACCGCGAGTTTGAGCACAAAGTTTTTTTGAAAGACAGTGTTGTAGTGAGAAATATTTTAAAAGGCGATACGCTGCATTGCGATGAGCTTTGGTGGGACCAGAACACGCAAAGATTTCATACAGATAAAAAAGTGCGCATCAATACAAAAGATAAAATCATTTTCGGAACAGGCCTCGAGGCAGCACAGAATTTCAGTTGGTATGTAATTGATCAGATTAACGGAACAATTTTGACGCCTGAAAATGGCATGCCGAAATAAATCAGTTCTGCGGCAATTCTGAACTCTTAACTCCCAACTCAAAACTCATTTCTTCACAATAGGTGCATTATCTTTCCATCGCCACAAATGAATGCAGGCATACGTTCTATAAGGGCTCCATTTCTTTGAAATGCGCAGCAAGTCCTCTTTCAATTTCTTTTTATCAGTTTTATCAAGCTTGTATAATTTGATCATTGCATTTTGAACGCCAAGGTCATCCACCGCAAAAACATCTTCTCTTCCCAACGCGAACATCAACAACATTTCTGTTGTCCATCTTCCGACACCTTTAATTTCTGTGAGGTATTCAATCACTTCTTCATTGCTGAGCTTGGCAAGATGTTTATGATCCATTCCTTTTTCAATAGCGAATCTTGCAACATTATGCACATAATTTGTTTTTGCATTTGACAATCCGATCGCTCTCAATGTTTCGAACGGAGTTGCCAGGATCTGTTCCGGAGTCGGTTCCTTTTTGCCGAATAAATTCAGGAAACGGTCATAAATAACATCAGCAACTTTGGTTGAAAGCTGCTGGCTCATGATGGATGCACATAAGTAAGTATGAATATTTTTTCTCTTTTTTAGTTTATACGTTTTCGTGTGTGTAGCGATCAGTTTTTGAAATTTTTTGTCTTTTGAAAGATGAGCGATGTATTCCATTTAAACAGTTTTCAGTGAAGAGTTTTGAGTTTGCAGTTCTTTTTTTCTCACAAATTCTTTGATAAAAGATTCTTGTAAATATAGAATTTTGCAGCATGAAGCGAAAAATAATAATGACAGGTGATGGTTCAAATTCTGTAGAGATTGCAGGAACGGATGAAACTTATCATTCAAGATTTGGAGCTATTCAGGAATCGAAGCATGTGTTTATTGAAGCAGGATTACAATCATTTTTAAAAAATAATGAAACGATACATATTTTCGAAATGGGTTTCGGAACGGGATTGAATGCATTACTCACATTCATTGAAGCTGAAAGTCATCAACAAAAAATATATTATGAAGCGATTGAATTTTTTCCATTGGAAGAAGAACTGATTGCTTCATTGAATTATTTTGAAATATTAGAAAGAAAAGATCTGAAAGAAATATTTCATCAGCTTCATTCATGCGAATGGGGAAAGGAAATTAATATTTCAGCTTATTTTTCTTTCAAAAAAATAAAAGCAAGCCTGATTGATCATTCATTTTCTTCCCTCTATAATTTAATTTATTACGATGCATTTGCTCCGAATGCACAACCTGAATTATGGACTGTAGAAATTTTTGAAAAGCTATTCGCTCATCTTTTTGATAATGGAATATTAGTAACCTATTGCTCGAAAGGCAATGTCAGAAGAGCTTTGATAAGCGCTGGATTTACTGTTGAAAAATTAAAAGGCCCGAAAGGAAAAAGAGAAATGATAAGGGCGATCAAAAAGGGTAAAACGGGAATAATATCTGATTGACTTTATGTATAACCCCATTTGTCGCGATAATATTAACTGGGCCTAAGGATGATGCCGTAGAATCTCCTTTGCTTTGAATTGTTAAGCCTATACCCGCAGATATAAAAAGCGAATCTTTAGTGTCATTTATTGAATATAAAGTATCGATAGTTGTAAAATCTGATGAAAATGTGCGACCCGAGATGATATGCGTTTTTAATAATAAAGCCAATGAATCCGGGTTAAGGTTTTTTATTACATCTATAGTAGAATCGCCAGCAGAACGGAATGCATTATTAGTAGGTGCAAATATGGTATATAATCCACTTGAAAGCAATGAAACTAAATTGGTGCTTCCCTGACTCGCCCTGACTATTGCAGTATCCAGGAAACTCAATGCGGTATCGCTTTGTATTGTGGCAATAATGTTTCCTTTTGGAGGGAAGAATATTCCTGACAATGCATGAATAACACCATTATTTGCAATAACATCATTCTGCGTAACTGCATTACCGTTGATATATATTATACCATTTGAAACAGTAATAAAAACAGTATCTCCGTATATCATTCTCAGTGGTGCATTAGGCCCTTTGGGCAAGGTAGCCGTAGTTAACTGGCTGCCTGAGTAGATATAATATTTCAAAAAATTTATTAAAGAATCTTTTGTGTATTTATAAACCGTAGAATCAGTGAAACCAGCTTGAGTAAAAGCCATATCAACTGGAGCAAAAACAGTAAAAGGAGCTGCGACAGATGCTGGGTTTGCGCTGTCAAGGGTGGAAAACAACCCAGCTTTAGAAAGCGCACTGTCAAAAATGGTAAGATTTGAACCACCTTTTACAATCTCTCCTATAGAACTTGTGCTGGGCGTTAAAGGTGGCGTGGTCTTATTCTTAACACAGGCAGTAATTATTGTGATCAGAAGAAAAGCACAAACGATTATCTTTTTGTCAAAAATGCACAGGCTCATAATTCCGGTTTTCATTAAAAATTGAATCATTGAAATTCAATAAACAAAGCAGCTTTTCATCAATACGGAAAAAAGTATATGGGGTTGTTTAAGTCCGTCCATTCTATTAACGACAAACCACCGAAATAATTATTCAAAGCTATAGCTCACTTTCCCGTCTTTTTCATCTTTCATCAAAATGCCGAGCTGCTGAAGCTGGTTGCGTATTTTATCTGAAGTGGCATAATCTTTTTTCGCCCTCGCTTCTTTGCGGATATCACTCAACAAATCAAGCACGCCTTTCAGCTTGTTTTGCTCCTGTTCCGATTCGTCTTTCAGGCCGAGAATATTTTCAATATAATTTTTGAAATGGTTTTTTACAAACGCAAAACATTCTTCCGACAAGGTGATATTTTCCAACGCGCCACTTTTAAAAGAATTGATATGGCTCACCAAAGAGAACATGTTCGCCATCACTTTCGCCGTATTGAAATCATCGTTCATAAAATCATCCATCTCACGGCAGCTTGCATAAAAATTTTCTTCTAATTTTTCATCTCTTTTTTTCGATGCATCAAATTCCAATTTCAACAATTGCTGATATGCTTCCCACAAACGCTTTAACCCTTTTTCTGCAGCCTGCAAAGCTTCATTGCTGAAATCAAGCGTGCTGCGATAATGCGTTTGCAAAATGAAAAAACGGATCGTCATCGGTGAATATGCCTGAGTTAATAATGGATGATTGCCGCTGAACAATTCTGTCAGCTTGATCACATTATTGTAGCTCTTGCCCATCTTTTTGCCATTGATGGTGATCATGTTGTTGTGAATCCAGTAACGCGCAGGCACTTTATGATTGCAAATAGTGCTTTGCGCGATCTCGCTTTCATGATGCGGGAACATCAGGTCCATTCCACCACCATGAATATCGAATTGATCGCCGAGATATTTAGTGCTCATAGCTGAGCATTCAATATGCCAACCGGGAAAACCTTCGCCCCAAGGGCTTTTCCAGCGCATGATATGTTCTGGCGGAGCTGCTTTCCATAAAGCAAAATCCTGTGTGTTTCTTTTTTCTTCCTGGTTTTCAAGCTCACGTGTTGTCTCCAGCAAATCGTCCAGAACCCTTCCGCTCAATTTTCCATAAGGATATTTTTCTGCATATTTTTTTACATCAAAATAAACCGAGCCGTTCGCTTCATAACCATATCCATCCGCAATGATTTTATTGATCATATTGATTTGCTCAACAATATGGCCTGTTGCTGTCGGCTCGATGCTTGGATCCAGGTTATTGAACTTGCGCATCGCCCAATGAAAAAGATTGGTGTATTTCTGCACAAGTTCCATCGGTTCCAGTTTTTCAATCACTGCCTTTTTTGAAATCTTGTCTTCCGCTTCACGGCCTTCTTCTTCAAAATGCCCGGCATCAGTGATGTTACGGACGTAGCGGACTTTATATCCAAGATGCAAAAGATACCTATAGATCACATCAAACGTGATGAAAGGCCTGGCATGACCAAGATGGCTTTCGCCACTTACAGTCGGGCCGCACACATACATTCCAACATGCCCCGCAGTAATTGGCGTGAATAATTCTTTTTGCCTCGTGTATGAATTATGAACTTTTAACGACGAACTCATATCCTGAATTTCTGATAAACAAATCTTGATTGATGATTGAACAGGCTAATTTAAAATCAGCGCAAAAATAGGTTATCCCTACAAACGCTGCTACAGGCGCAGGAGCAATATAGAAAAGATATTTGTCTGATGCGTGTCACAAGATAAAAATACAAATTATTTAGCAAGATCGTTCAGTTGAAAATCAGCTATCACAGGATGATGATCGGAATAGGGAAGCTTGAAATTTTTGCATTGCAGCACTTCAAATTCCGGCGATGCAAAAATATAATCAATGCGCAATGTTGGAGATAGGTTGACATAAGAGCGACCGATGCCAAATCCCTTTTTAATAAACGCATCTTGCATATTGCTTCTGATGCGGAAATAAGTATATGAATTAGGCACATCATTAAAATCTCCGCAAATGATTTTTGGGCGATTGCTTGAGTCCATCACCTGCCTCACCAGATCTGCCTGATTGCCACGAAAGCCATAAGCACGTTTCAGTTTTTTGATGATTGATTTGGAAGCTTCCAGCATGCTGTCATCTGCATTTTTGATAATTTCTATGTTGTGATAATCTTTATTCCTGAACAAGACTGATTGAAGATGAGTAGTAAAAATTTTTACGATGTTTCCATTAATACTTATATCAGCACCAATCAGGCTTTCGGTAGCGCGGATGTTTGCGACTTTTTGAAATTTTTGCCTGAGCGAATCAACAAAAGGGTATCTTGAAAAAATGATGACGCCGGTTTCGATGGTGCCATCATATTTCCGAAAATCTTTTGAAAAAAAATGATACGGATAGTGCAGGTTATTTTTTATGTATGCAATATTATCTTCATCGTCCTTGGGATTATGTGATTCATAAAATTCCTGAAAGCACATTACATCTGCATTCTGCTCTCTCAAGAACTGCATCATCTTTTCTCTATGACCTGAAGCACCTGCTTTTGCTGTTATAAATTCATCCCACTCCCGCACATTCCAGGTGAGCAACCTGAATGAATTTGAAATCTTTTCAATTTTATAAGTGGTGCCAGGATGAAAAGCAAAAAGCGAATGAATATTTACCCATCCGAATGGCATTGCTATTAATGAAATGAGTGCCCATTTTCTGGAGCTGAAAAAAAGCCAGAAGATAAAAAAGCAAAAAACAATCAATAATAAAACAGGAAATATCAGCCCGAGCAAAGAAACAAACCACCATTTGTCAGGATGTAAAAATGCATTGCAGCATGCCAGCAAGAAGATTGCAGCTACTATAACATTTGAAAAGATAATAAATCGCTTGGTGAATTTGCGCAAGGTTGCCATGACTGGCTTGTAAGTTACAAATCTTCCTTGTCAGCAGCTCTTTTTAGAATCTCTTTTTCTTCATCAGTGAGCAAGCGAAAACCTTGCTGATTGATTTTATCAAGAATATCATCAATACGCTTTTGTGTAATGTTGGGGATTTTTTTATAAGGCTGTGTTCCTGCTACTTTATAATAAAATTCGTCTTTAGGGTTTTTAATTTTCCTTTTTTTTTCAGGGTTGAAAAGATTATTAGCCCAGTCAAAAAGATTGTTCATCCAAAGACCCCAGTCTTTTCCTCTTTTAATTTGATAAATGAAAAGAAAACCAATAGCAGCACCTCCAAGCTCAGCAATATAAGCTGCAGAATCACCTTGAGAAATGCCTGCAAAATTGATCAGCACATAAATCAGTGTCAAAACCCACAAAGGAATTCCTCCATTGATCATCGGGAAAATTCTATAATCGGGAGCAACTGTTGTGGTCGCAACTACAATAGCCATGATTGCCGGGTTCGCTCCTATCAGATGAGCAGCGGGGATTTGTACACGCAGTTTTGAGATCGTGTAATAAGAAAAGATAAAAAATGCTGCACCTGCAAGACCTCCGTACACATAAATCGGGATGAGTTTGCGGTTGCCGGTCATGTCTTGCAAAATATAACCGAAGCCCCAAAGCCAAAGCATGTTACCGATGAAACGAAAAACAGAATCATCGCAAAACATATAAGTCAGGATAGTCCATGGCCTTGTTGATAATTTTCCGATTTCTGCTGGAAGCACGAACCAGTTGAAAACATTTTTATAGTAAGCCTGGATATCTACATTAGCAGAAGCAAGAAGATAAATAGTATAAACGAACTTGAGGATAACAAACATGACAGCATTCAGGATGATAAGCTGAACAAGAGCATTTCCATCTTGTCCAAGTCCCATTCTTTTGCGGTAGCTGTCTTGCATCGGGTGCATATAGTTTCTTCAATTGTGAAGTTACAAAAAACACGTGCTTAAACGCATCGGATTAAAATATTAGTATTTCTTTATTAACAATAAAATCCAGCAACTGTTTAATAAAAGTTGCGGCGGTTTCCTCTGTTCCAGAATATCACCAACAACAAGCCCGCCACGGCTCCACCAAGGTGAGCCCAATGCGCTACATTATCGCCCTGACGAGGTGCGAAGCTTCCAAATAAATCCAGCAGCATAAATCCCGGTATTACATATTTTGCCTTCACAGGAATGGGGATGAACATGATATATAATTCTGTGTTGGGAAAGAGATAAACAAATGCGGCCATCAAACCCATAATTGCTCCGGATGCGCCAACTGCATAGCCAAAATCAGCTTGAAGAAGCAATTGAGTCAGCCCTGCAAAAACACCGCATATCATATAAAAAGTCAGGAAGCGCTTGCCACCCCAAACATTTTCAAGAATGCCGCCAAACATCCAAAGCGTGAACATGTTGAAAAGTATGTGGGAGAAAGCAATTTGCCCTGTCGCATCCAAAGCTTGGTGCATGAACATATAAGTAATCAACTGCCATGCTTTAAAATTCCCCGAACTCCAGCTCCATAAAGCTCCATACATTTCCAAAAAGAATCCTTGCTTTGCAAATATGATTTGAGCCAGCCACACAAGTCCATTTATTATCAGTAAATTTTTAATTACAGGTGGGATTGACGGGAAACCTCCTCCTCCTTGGTATCGGGTCATATGTATTTTTTGTTAGGGCTGCAAATTACAATTTAGAAATGCAATAAAAATTCTCTTATCCTTTAAGTCTGTTAATTTTTTAACTTAAGCTGAGCAACATTTTCTATGTGATGCGTATGTGGGAACATGTCGACCGGCTGTATTTTGGTCACCGCATATTTTTCATCCAGCAATCTCAGGTCTCTTGCCTGCGTTGCAGGATTACAGCTCACATATACTACCAGCGGCGATTCCATGTCCAATAATTTCTTCACCAATTTTTCGTGCATGCCAGCCCGTGGCGGGTCAGTGATAATCACATCAGGTTTGCCATGCTCTGCAAAAAAGTTATCATTACAAATATCAATCACATCACCCGCAAAAAAAGATGCATGCTGGATATTATTCAATTCAGCATTTTCTTTGGCATCTTTAATAGCTTCATCAACCGTTTCAACCCCAATTATTTTTTTTGCAAGATTGCTTACAAAAATGCCGATACTTCCAGTGCCACAATACAAGTCGTAAACAGTTTCATTTCCAGTCAATTCAGCAAAACCCTTTGTGACATTATATAATCTTTCTCCCTGTCTTGTGTTTGTTTGAAAAAAAGATTTGGGCCCAATTTTAAATTGAAAATCTCCAAGCCTTTCAATAGCAAATCCTTTGCCATGGTGGATTTGCGGCGTTAATCCATATAAGCTATCGTTTCCTTTTGTATTGATAGTATAGAGCAAAGTGGTTATCTCAGGAAAATTTTCTGTGATATGGTTCAGCAATAAATTTCTTTTTTCTTCATCTTCATAACCGAACATGATATTCGCCATAGCTTCTCCGGTGGTACAGATGCGAACCTGCATGGTTCTTAAAAAACCCTGCTGCTGTTTGATATCATAAAACGAAAGATTTTTTTTTTCTGCAAACTCCTTAACGGCAATGCGCAACCGGTTTGTCGGCTCGCTTTGCAAATAGCATGTGTTGATATCAATTACTTTATCAAAAATTCCTTTGGCGTGAAAGCCAGCTACATTTTGCATGGAAGAAACAGATTCATCCTTCAATTCTTCCAGTAATAAAAAACGTTTGTTGCTGAAAGTGTATTCAATTTTGTTCCTATAGAATTTTGTTTCTTCCGCGCCAAGGATTGACGAAATTTCCGGCAATTGAATTTTGCCAATCCTTTCCAGATTATCTATTACCTGTTGCTGTTTGAACTGCAATTGCTTTTCATAAGGAAGCATTTGCCATTGGCAGCCGCCACAAACACCAAAATGGGAACAAAAAGGAGCAACTCTTTGCGGTGAATATTCATGGTATTTTATGGCAAAACCTTCTGCCCAGTCTTTTTTATTCTTGAACAAACGAACATCCACCACATCGCCGGGAACTGTATTTTCAATGAATATCACTTTCCCGTCCAAACGCGCCAGTGATTTGCCTTCTGCAGCATAATCTTCCACCAAAACTTTTTCAAGCACTAAATTTTTGTTTTTTCTTTTCACGGCGCAAAAGTATGGAATACTAAGACTCTGGCATTTACGTTTTTGTTTCACGAAATAGCACAAAGCTGCAACGCCTTAATCGTTGCTTGAAACAATCTAACTTCGCCCAAAATTAAAAACGGATATGCGTTTAGGAAAAATGAGATTATTGCTGGTATTTATTTTTATTTCTGCTACTGCTGCTGCACAGGAAGGCTATAATATCAAACTGACTTTGAAGCCTTATACCAACAGCCTTGTATACCTCGCTTATTATTATGGTAAGGTGAAAGCGATTGCCGATTCTGCAATTCTGGACGCAAACAGCACAACCACTTTCAAAGGAAAAGACAAATTGCCCGGTGGGATTTATTTCATCGTTTCCCCAAAAAAAGAAATTTTGTTTGAAGTGCTGATCGATAAACAGCAGCATTTTTCAATTACTGCTGATACTGTAAACCTTTCGCAAAATCTCACATTCACAGGCTCGTCAGATAATAACCTGTTTTTTACGTACACACGCACAATGGCGAAATATGGCGAATCAATCGGCAATTTGCAAAGGGAATATGCTCAGGCCAAAAACAAAGCCGATTCGCTCGGTGTGAGAGAAAAAATCGTGAACACAAATCAGGAAGTACAGAATTACAGAAATGACCTTGCTGCAAAAAACCCAACCTCATTATTAGCAACTTTATTTGCTGCAATGAAAGAACCTGTTGTGCCACCCGCTTCTCAGCAGCCAGGCGGGAAATATGATACGATGTTTGCTTATCACTATTATAAAGCTCATTATTGGGATGGCGTTTCTTTTACTGACGACAGGCTTGTGCGCACGCCGCTTTTTGAGCCAAAGCTTGACAAATATTTTAAAGATCTCGTTTCCCCCATTCCTGATTCCATCAACAAAGAGGTTGACTGGATGCTTTTGTATTCCAGGACAGCCAAAGAGATGTACAAATTCCTGATGGTCCATTTTGTGCAGAAGTATGTAAACCCTGAATACATGGGGCAGGATGCTGTGTTCGTTCACATTTTTGAAAAATTTATCAATACCGGCGATGCTGATTTCTTCACTGAAAAATATCGCAAGCTGCTTAATGACCGCGCATATAGCCTTATGGCGAACCTGATTGGCCAGCCTGCTGCAAATCTTGATATGGTTGACACTTCTGGAAAATCCAAGCCACTATATGGTGTAGACGCGAAATTTATTGTGCTTTGCTTTTGGGACCCTACTTGCAGCCATTGCAAAGAAGAAGTACCGAAGCTCGATTCGATGTATCAGGCAAAATGGAAGGCTGAAGGTGTGAAAATGTATGGCGTGATGGTGGATGGCGGACAGGACAAATGGCGCCAGTTCATTCGGGAACACAATTTGAAAGATTGGATACACGTTTATCAGACCAAAGACAAAGCTGAAGCTGACGAAGCAGCGAACAGGCCTAGCTATAAGCAGTTGTTCGATGTGTATCAAACACCCACTATGTTCCTGCTGGATAAAGACAAACATATCATCGCAAAAAAACTCACTTATCAGCAGTTTGATGAAGTGATAACGCTGAAATTGAAGAATGGAAAATAAAAACTGATATGAGAAGCGCTACTATAAAATCCTTTATCGCATTTATTTGCTTTCTGTTTGCATTTGCTAACGCAAACGCACAACCGCTTTTTAGCTATGGCAATGCTCCGGTTAGCAAAGATGATTTTTTGAAAGCTTATTCAAAAAACAATAACGAAGCAAAACCTTCAGAGAAATCTTACAGAGATTATCTCGAATTGTATATCCGCTATAAGCTAAAAGTGAAAGCAGCTATCGACCTGAAGCTTGATACGTTATCTACGCAGCAGACAGAATTGAAAAATTTCCGAAATCAGGTTGCTGATACATACATGAATGATGAGCAAAGCATGAATGCGCTTGTTAACGAAGCTTTCGACAGAAGCCGAAAAGATATTCATCTCGCACATATTTATGTTGCTGCTCCAAAAACAGCAACGCCTGCAGATACCTTGAAAGCTTATCAAAAAATTATGGCTGCTTATGAAGCGTTGAAAAAAGGAAAGGATTTTGGCGAGACAGCGGCGATTTATTCTGATGATGCTTCTGCGAAAAGAAACCATGGAGAAATTGGCTGGATAACAGTTTTCACTTTGCCTTATGAACTGGAAACGCTCGCATACAACACTCAGCCAATGCAGTTTTCGAAAATTTACCGAAGCAAAGGCGGTTATCATATTTTCAGAAATCTTGGCGAAAGAAAAGGAATTGGCAAAATGAAAGCAGCTCATATTCTTTTAGCAATTGCACCAAATGCAACTGATTCGGTGAAAGCAAAAACAAAAGAAAGAGCTGATTCAATTTATAATGCGATTATTACTGGAGCAAATTTCGGCGAGCTCGCAAAAAAATACAGTGGCGATAATCTGTCTTATCAAACCGGCGGAGAAATTGCAGAATTCGGAGTTGGGAAATATGATGCTGCATTTGAAGCAACTGCATTTGGCTTGAGCAAAGATGGAGAGATCAGCAAACCAATTCTTAGCTCGTTCGGATATCATATTATCAAACGATTAGCGAGAAAAGATATTCCTGAAAAAGATAAAGAAACTTTGGCAGGGCTGAAACAAAGAGTGATTACCGACCCGCGTGTTTCCTTTGCAACAAAAAAATTCCTGAACAAAATTTTCGCGCAAACAAACTTCAAGAGATATCCGATTAATGAAAATAATTTTTCGGTTTATACAGATAGCATTCTTCAGCGCAGAGGCGCGCCACCTTTCCCGGGAATTAACGATAACACAGCTTTATTCTCAATCAACAAAAAAGATTATACCATCAGGCAATGGTTAGATTACGCCCGCGGCGCAAAAAACACTCCGGCAATCAGCGCAGGCAAAACAAATATTGAGCTGCTCGATAAATTTATTGAAACAAGTGCGCTTACCTATTACCGTGACCATCTGGAAGATTATAATAAAGACTTCGCTTATCAATTGAACGAATTCAAAGAAGGCAATTTATTGTTTGAAGTGATGCAACGGAAAGTCTGGGACAAAGCTTCTGTTGATAGCATTGGTTTAAAAAATTATTATGATTCTCATAAGGATAAATATTTGTGGCAACCCGGAGCTGATGCAGTTTTATTTACTTGTACAAATGAAAAAGCAGCGAATGATGTGAAGAACAAATTGCAGAATGATTTCAGCGGCTGGAAAAAATTGATTGATAGTTCTAATGGTTCTGCGCAAGCTGATTCAGGAAGATTTGAACAAGCTCAATTACCCATGTCAGATAAAAAAATTGCAGCCGGTGAATTCACTTCATTCACAACAAACCCTCCCGATAATACAATCACTTTTGCTTACATCATTAAATTGTACAATGAAAAGATGCAGCGCTCTTATATTGAAGCAAGAGGCTTTGTCATTAATGATTACCAGTCTTATCTCGAAGACAAATGGATTGGCGAGCTGAAACAAGAATACCCTGTAAAGATTAATGAGGCAGTGCTGAAGAGTTTGCCTAAGTAGTCTGAACTATGATTCATTTGATTTTTTGATGGACTATGATATAGTGGCTAAATCTTAAAGTTCGTTTTGAATCTGCAACAAAAAATCATAGCTTTCATCTAATCATTTAAATCACAGTTTAGAAACCACATTCCAAATCACTTTCGGTTTGCCCAAAGTATAATAGTGAAGAACAGGAACATTTGCCTGCTTCAATTCTTTGCTTTGCTGAAGAAGCCATTCGGTGCCAACAATTTCCACTTCTGCATCAGTTTTGCATTTCATGATAGCGTTCGATAAATCCAAAGGAATATCAACGTGAAAAACTTTTGGCAAAATGCTGAGCTGCTTTTTATTCGTGATGGGTTTTAATCCGGGAATTACAGGCACTTCAATTCCGTTTGCACGAAGTGTTTTCACGAAGTCAAAAAATTTCTGGTTGTCGAAAAACATTTGTGTGGTAATATATTCAGCGCCTGCATCCACTTTTGCTTTCAGGAAAGAAATATCCGTGTCGAGATTCGGTGCTTCAAAATGCTTTTCAGGATAACCAGCAACACCAATGCAGAAATTTGTTTTGCTTCCGTTCTTAATATCTTCTTCTATATAAATTCCATGATTGAGGCTAACTACTTGTTTCAATAAGTCAAGTGCATATTTATTTCCGTCCGGCTCAGGCTCAAACGCTGATTCATTTTTTGCAGCATCGCCGCGAAGCACAAGCACATTATCAATGCCGAGAAAGTTAAGGTCAATCAATGCATCTTCCGTTTCTCTTTTTGTGAAACCGCCGCAAATCAAATGTGGCACGGCATCTACCTGATAGTGGTTCATAATCGCAGCACAGATACCAACCGTTCCGGGGCGTTTGCGCACTTCCACTTTTTCAAATGTACCATCATTCTTTTTCTTGAACATCGTTTCGCTGCGATGATAAGTGACATTAATAAACGATGGCTTGAATTCCATCAAAGGGTCGAGATGGTCATAAATAGAACTGATGGTTTTGCCTTTCAATGGCGGCAAAATTTCAAACGAAACTTTTGTATCCTTCGATTGCTGTATGTGCTCAATGACTTTCATGGTGAATGGTCAATAGTGAATGGTCAATAGCGACCTATATTTTAACTCTTCTGTCGACCGCTGACTGAGAGCTGCCGACCGGATTGCAAACTTAATTCAATGGCGGTAAGAACGCAAATAGCTGTTAAAGTATTTCGTTTGGCTTGCGCTATTCAATTTTGTTCCGGTATTTTTGCGAAAATCTTTTTGTTTGAGCCTGAGAATACACACAAATGACCTTGTAAAGACTTACAGTAGCCGCACGGTGGTGAACCATGTTTCAGTGAATGTGCAGCAAGGTGAAATTGTTGGTTTGCTGGGCCCTAACGGCGCTGGCAAAACGACTACTTTTTATATGGTAGTTGGATTAATAAAGCCCGATGAAGGCAATGTGTTTTTAGATGAAACCGATATCACCAAATTGCCCATGTACAAGCGTGCGCAGATGGGCATTGGTTATCTGCCGCAGGAAGCATCCGTGTTCCGCAAGCTGAGTGTGGAAGATAATATCAAAGCGATTTTGGAAATGAGGAAGATTTCGAAACAAGAACAAAAAGAAAAACTGGAAACCTTGCTCGAAGAATTTGGCTTGAACCATGTTCGGAAAAATAATGGCGATTCATTAAGCGGTGGCGAAAGAAGAAGAACGGAAATAGCGCGAGCATTAGCAGTTGACCCAAAATTTATTTTGCTTGATGAGCCCTTTGCAGGGGTTGACCCGATTGCTGTGGAGGATATTCAAACTGTTGTCGCAAAATTGAAATATAAAAATATCGGTATTCTCATTACTGACCACAATGTGAATGAAACACTCTCCATTTGTGATCGCGCATATTTATTGATTGAAGGAAAAATTTTCAAGCACGGAACTGCAGAAGAGCTCGCGAACGATGAGCATGTTCGCCGGTTATACCTCGGAAGAAATTTTGAGCTAAAACGCAAAGATTATCTGCATGAAGAAGCGAGGAATGAGAGCTTGTCTTCAGAATAACCACAGAGAAACACAAAGTTTATTTTATAAAATTACAAAGAGTGACTCTGCGGTTCTCTTTGCATTAACTCTGCGAAACTCTGTGGCAAAAACAAAACTCCGAATAAAACGAAGCAACAATTTTCTCACGCTGCTGCACATTGCCGAATAGAATTCCTAAAAGTACAAGTGAGTGACGCAACGATTTTCAATAGTAGCAATACAGCCAAGGACACAACAAAAAAACTAACAGTTCAGGCACTAAATAATTTTTCAAGCAATTCTCATTCATTCTCAACTACCTACTATCTGATGTTTGCCGATTTCTCTTCTCTATGTGGCAATGATTTGTTATTTTGCTCTAGATGAAACTGCTCAGTCCTGCCATATCACGCTTGGCTCGCCTAAGGCTCTGGCAAATGGAGCAATGGGTGAACAATCCTGTTGCCGTTCAGCGAGAGGTTTTGCAGCATCTTGTCACTTCTGCGCAGTACACGGAATTTGGGCGCAAATATGATTTCTCGAAAATTTTTTCCATAAGGGAATTTAAAAAAGCAGTGCCGATTCATGAGTACGATGATTTGAAACCGTACATCCATCGCATTATGAACGGCGAACAAAATATTTTATGGAACACGCCGATTAACTGGTTCGCGAAAAGCAGCGGCACTACGAGCGATAAAAGCAAGTTTATTCCTGTGAGCCAGGAGAGCCTGGAAGATTGTCACTACAAAGGCGCGAAGGACGTGCTGACAATGTATTATATGTTCAATCCGGAATCGGATTTGTTGACAGGGAAAGGATTGGTAATCGGCGGCAGTCACACGATTAATCAGATTAATGAAGATGCGCATTACGGCGATTTGAGCGCATTGTTATTACAAAATTCCCCATTCTGGTCAACATGGATTCGAACACCCGAACTAAATATCGCTCTGCTTGATGAATGGGAAGAAAAAATCGAAAAACTTGCGCAAAGCACGATTCATGAAAACGTGACTTCCATTTCCGGCGTGCCGACGTGGACATTGGTTCTGATAAAACGCATTCTGGAAATCACAGGTAAAAATAACCTGAGCGAAGTGTGGCCCTCGCTTGAATTGTATATTCATGGCGGCGTTTCGTTTGTGCCTTACCGTGAGCAACTGGATAAATTAATCGGGAAGAAAATTAATTATCTCGATATGTATAACGCGAGCGAAGGTTTTTTTGCTGCACAATCAAATCCGAATGATGATGGCATGCTGCTGTATTTAGACCATGGCATTTTTATGGAATTCATGCCGGTGGAAGAATATGGAAAAGCAGAGCCGGAAACAATCGGGCTGAAAGATGTGGAGGTTGGGAAAAATTATGCATTGGTGATTAATACAAATGGCGGCTTGTGGAGATATCTGTTGGGAGATACTATTCAGTTTTCAACACTTCATCCATATCGCATTAAAGTGACGGGAAGATTGAAACATTATATGAATGCATTTGGCGAAGAAGTGATTGTTGATAATACGGATAAAGCCATTTCTATTGCCAGCGAAAAAACAGGAGCTGTCGTGAATGATTATACTGCTGCACCGGTTTATTTCAGCGAGCATAATAATGGTGCACATGAATGGCTGATTGAGTTTGATAAAGAACCTGAGAACATGAACCGCTTTGTGTATGAACTGGATTCTGCGCTCAAAAATATAAACAGCGATTATGAAGCGAAGCGACATAAAGATATTGCACTCCGCATGCCATCTGTGAAAGCATTGCCAAAAGGATTATTCAAAGAATGGCTTCGCAGCAAAGGCAAGCTGGGCGGGCAACACAAAGTGCCAAGACTTTCTAACGAAAGAAATTATATTGAAGAGATTGTTGCATTGCTGACAAAATCAAAAACTTTGTTCCAATAGTTTTAATTGGATAACTCCACTTTCTCATTTCTTATAAATATTGCAACCATTGCTAAGCTCACAAATGAAGATGTAAAAAACAGATACATATAAGGCACGTCAATAAAATTGTAGAAGATTACAATTGAAATTTTAAGGGCAGCAAGAGGGATGTTTGAGAAATTCATTTTCTTTTTCAGGAGATGGTATATCAAAATAAAAGCAGTCGGAACAATAAATGACAAGCTGATTAAGAGCTGATGAAGTTGATTCATTTTATTTGCGCCGAAAAATTTTGCAAAGCCGATATAATCTGTAAAAGTCTCAGGGCTATCCTGCCAAACCCGTTTTGAGAAATCAACATATTGCGAAGGCAATTTTATCAATTGCATAAAAGCATTCCATCCAAAAGGGATAATAAAAAAAAATAAAAAAAATAAGACGCCGATGGAACTGAAGATGATTGCCTGTTTATTTTTCTTGTTTAATAATAGATAAATAAAAAATGCAGGCACCCACCCAATCAGTGCATAGCGACTCAGCACACAAAAGCAAGCAAGAATGCTGATAAAGAAAATATTTTCCGAAACGAGCGCCAGCACAAGCAGGAAATAATACAAAATAATAACGCCTTCTTCTGACAAACCGATTAACCCATGCGTGTCATCTTCTGAAAGCAGCCACCACAAAAGCATAGCAGCGATTACTAAAATAAAATATGAATATTTTTGTTTGAAAGAAATTAATAAAACAGAAACTGCAAATACAATTATCAAACAAAAAACAGTCATCCATCGCACATCAATATTCAATGCAACTGCAGGCGCAAAAGGAAGCCACATCGCCGGAAGATAAATAGGCTGGCTGCCGCCCCATATCTCAGGAACATTATCATACACATGTCTCCATTGCCCGTTCAAAAAACGTTGATCCATTGTTTTGATAACCGGCAGCATGTCTGCATTGTGATAATCAAACGGGTTATCCTTCATGATCGAAATGGAGAAAAAGCAAATGAGGAAACATGTTATCGTTATCAGAAAAACCTTGAAAATTTTTTCCGATTTATTATCAAAACTGATTATCGGCTTCGCTGGTTTTGGAAGAAACAGAATAATTTTTGCAATAGCAATGCCGCTGAAAAAATACACAACAGAAGTAATTGCTGCGAGGTCTTCAAACTTCATCAGCCAGGTAATGCACAGCGTTTCAATGAAGAAAGCTGCCAGTAATAATATCCGCAAAGTGTTTTTAGAAAGCATGAATCAGTCACAAAAATCAAAGTTTATTTTATTTTAGCGAACTTCAATCAGCAATCAAACAAAATGGCTTTTTTAGATAAATTCAAACAATATAAACTGGCTCACTGGGCTTATAATCTGATCCACTACAAAAGCCTTCGACATAATAAAGCTGCTTATAAAAAATACAATATTCGCAAACCGCTGATTGCATCCATTTCCAGTAAAGATTTTCCGGATAAAGAATCCAGGGCATGGCTTGATGTTGGGCATTCAAAAGAACTGGTTGCAACAAAAGAAAGGTTCAAAAGTCTTTCTGCTAATGTCCGGCAACAATTATTATCGTGGTCGGATAATGGTTTTATGATTTTGGTGAATTTTTTTGATGCTTCAACAATTGAATCCATTAATCAGGAAATTGAAAACCTCGTTCAGCAAAAAAAATTGCAGCCAACTCATGATAACAAACTGATGTTCGCTAATAAAATTTCTTCTCTGATAAAAAATATAACGCTCGAAAGAAGGCTGACTGATATTTTATCTTTTATACTTGACAAAGAAGTTGTTCCTTTTCAGACCATAAATTTCATTCATGGAAGCGGGCAAAGAGCGCATTCAGACAGCATTCACATGACGACTTATCCGTTGGGTTATTTGATTGCTGTTTGGGTTGCATTAGAAGATACCAATATGGAGAATGGTCCGCTGTTTTATTATCCAGGCAGCCACCAAATGCCATACCTGTTGAACAATGATTTTAATGAAGGAGAAACTGCATTAACGCTTGGCAAAAAAGATTATTTCGATTATGAAGATGTGATTGAAAAAGCAATCGCAGAAAAAAATCTTGAGAAAAAAGTTTTTCTCGCAAAAAAAGGTGATGTATTTATCTGGCATGCAAACCTTGCCCATGGCGGATTACCGGTTGTAAAACCTGAGCTCACGAGAAAAAGCATGGTGATACATTATTATGCGAAAGATGTGATTAAATATCATGAAATAACCGAGAGACCGTCGTTGATGGAAGATTAACGCTATAAAATTTCTTTTTCTATCTTGCATAAAAATCCAACCAACTAAAACAACGACATGAAACTGCTTGAAAATAAAATTGCCATCGTCACCGGAGCTAGCCGTGGAATTGGTGAAGCGATTGCTTTGAAACTTGCCGAGCACGGCGCTTCCGTTGCTTTCACTTTCCTCAGCAGCGAAGAAAAAGCAAAAGCACTCGAAGAAAAACTATCCGGTTTTGGCGTGAAAGCAAAAGCTTATAAAAGTAACGCTGCCGTATATGCGGAATGCGAAGTTTTTGTGAATGAAGTAATGAAAGAATTCGGGACAGTTGATGTTTGCATTAATAATGCCGGCATTTCAAAAGATAATTTGTTGTTGCGAATGACTCCCGAACAATGGGATGAAGTGATGAACATTAATCTGAAGAGTGTTTACAATATCACCAAGCAGGTTATCCGTCCGATGATGAAAGCAAAAAAAGGAAGCATTGTAAATATGAGCTCCATCATCGGCATCAAAGGAAATGCTGGGCAGAGCAGCTACGCAGCTTCTAAAGCAGGAATTATTGGTTTCACCAAATCAATCGCGCATGAATTGGGTAGCCGCAATATTCGCTGCAACGCCATTGCTCCGGGTTTTATTGAAACAGATATGACTCATTATCTCAAAGACGGCGATGCATCCAAATCATTTCTTGAAAAAATTCCATTAGGCAGATTTGGCAGCGCAGAAGAAATTGCGAATACTGCTTTGTTTCTTTCAAGTGATATGAGTTCTTACATTACCGGGCAAGTATTGAGCGCTTGTGGCGGACTGAACATTTAATTCCGCTTAAAAATATCAGTTCACAAAATCAGTAGGATAATAAATTTATTTTTTGTTAAGATTATTAACAGCATTTCTTTTTTTAATCGTCAGTTATTAGTTTTGCGAACCGCATGAAATTGAAGAAAGTCATATCAGTATTCCTCATTCTTGTTTTAAGCATTCAACTGCTTCCGCTGAAGCAGATTGTGAGCTGGCTTTCATCAGGGCAAATGACAGAAGAAATCCTTCATGCAAGTGATTCGGGAAAAAATAATTCAGGCTTGGAAGAAATTCACAAACACTTCCCTGATGTTCAGCATTTGGTAACTCCTCATTCTATATATTTTTCTACCGGTTCAATTTATCATGATGCAGAAGCCCTGATTCGCAGGCATGCCGATGATATCCCCACACCTCCTCCGAACTGCTAATATTTAGCATTTCAAATCATCTTATTATTTATTCTGACGAATGATTGCTTGCAATCTATCATTCAGTCATCTTAATTTATCATCGACATGAAAAAGCTGTTCCAAAACGCAGCAGCAGATATTCCTGCTTCTGTAGTTGTATTTCTTGTAGCATTGCCATTGTGCCTTGGCGTTGCACTTGGCTCAAACGCACCGTTATTTTCAGGTATCATCGCAGGCATTGCAGGTGGCATTATCATTGGCATGCTCAGCGGCTCAAGCCTGAGCGTGAGCGGTCCTGCTGCCGGGCTTACGGCAGTAGTAGCTACCGCCATTGGTAAAATGCCGGCATTTGAAGCATTCCTGCTTTCAGTAGTAATAGCTGGTACGTTGCAAATCATTTTTGGATTTTTGAAAGCAGGCGTTATCGGAGATTATGTGCCGAATGCAGTCATCAGAGGAATGCTTGCGGCAATCGGTATTATTCTTATTTTAAAACAGTTGCCGCATCTTGTTGGTTATGATAAGGATTTTTCAGGTGATGAAGCGTTCATACAAATTGATAAAGAAAATACATTTTCTGAAATCATTTATTCGCTGAATTATCTGTCGCCTGCTTCTATCGCAATCGGTGTTTTTTCTATCATCATTCTCATTTTGTGGGAACGACCATTTTTCAAAAGCAAGAAGATTTTTCAATGGATACCTGCTCCATTGATAGCAGTTGCTGTTGCTATCGGAGCAAATGAATTATTGCTTAATGCAGGTTCAAAATTTTCTATTGACAAAAATCATCTGGTGGTACTTCCTGTTGCAAATGATTTGAAGTCATTCGCCGGATTTTTTACTTTTCCTGCATGGGAATTTCTCGGTAATTCACAGGTATGGATAACCGGAGTTACTATTGCGCTTGTGGCAAGCCTTGAAACATTACTGAGTATTGAAGCTGTTGACAAGCTTGACCCTTACAACCGCAGCACGCCTACAAACCGCGAGCTCAGGGCACAGGGAGTTGGAAATGTGGTGTCAGGATTATTAGGCGGTCTCCCTGTCACGTCAGTGATTGTGCGCAGCTCAGCCAATGTGAATGCCGGCGCTAAATCCAAGTTATCAACCATTTTGCATGGCATGCTTATTTTTTTAAGCGTGTTGTTTATTCCTGCCCTTCTCAATAAAATACCACTAAGTGCATTAGCCGCGATACTGATTGTTACCGGCTATAAGTTAGTGAAGCCTTCTATTTTTAAAGATTTCTATAGCAAAGGCTGGGACCAACTGATTCCTTTTGTTGTCACCATCATTGCCATTTTGTTAACCGATTTGTTGATTGGCATCGTGATTGGCATTGGTGTAGGCTTGTTCTTTTTGATAAGAAGCAATTTCAAATCTGCCGTGATGGTGGTGCATGATGCAAACAGATATCTGATGCGCTTCAGGAAAGACGTTTCGTTTTTGAACAAGCCAATTGTGAAAGAACATCTGGAATCAGTTCCTGAAAATTCTTATGTGCTGATTGATATGACCCGCGCAGATTTCATTGATAAGGATATTATTGATGCCGTCAATGAATTTTTGCATCACGCACATTTGAAAAATATAAAAGTAGAAATTAAAAGAAGCCAGTTCAAAACCCTTCATCAGTTAGTAAGTTCTCAAAACCAGTTTCAGCAAAAATTTGCGTAACAAATTTTAAATCAAAAAATTTCAATCATCTTTTAAAAATTATTACAATGAAAAAAATATTTTTAGTAATCGCAATTGCATTAGTCAGCAACATTATTGTTGCACAGAACAATAAAGAAATACCGCAAACAGTAATCACAGCATTTCAATCAAAATATCCTTCTGCGGAAATAAAAAAATGGAAAACTGGCAAAGAAGATTTTGTTGCTGAGTTCAATCTTGAAAAAAAGAAATATCGTGCATATTACTCTTCAAATGCAGAATGGATAAGAACTGAAACGAAAATAAAATTGAGTTCGAAATTGCCTCAGCCTGTAAAAACTGCCCTTCACAAAAGTGAATATGCAAGCTGGTACATCAATGAAATAAAACAGATTGAGAAGCCGGGAAAAAATATGTACACCATTCACGTGGATGATGGCAACAAATTAAGCGCTGACCATCATGATGCCCTGAAGACAGATTATTTACTGAGCTTTAGTGATACCGGTGAACTGATAAAGAAACAAAGAATACATTAATCATTGAACTTATCCTACAATTGAAAACGGATTGCACGGGTTTAAAAGAGTAACAACTACAATAAATTCGTGCAATTCGTTATAATTTGTGTAATAACTATTTTTGTAAAAAATTAAAACTGAACATGCACTCGATAGATAAATTATTATTAGAAAATAAAGGCTGGGCAGCAGAAAAAAAATCTGATGATCCGGAATATTTTGAACGCCTTTCTCATTTGCAAACACCGGAATTTTTATGGATTGGCTGCAGCGACAGCCGCGTTCCTGCCAATGAAATTACAGGCACGCAGCCCGGTGAAATTTTCGTTCACCGCAACATAGCAAACATGGTCGTTCATACTGATGTGAATTTGCTGAGCGTGCTTGAATATGCGGTTGTACATCTAAAAGTAAAACATGTGATTGTTTGTGGGCATTATGGTTGTGGGGGAGTCAAAGCAGCAATGACCAATCATGATTTTAAACAAGTGCTCAATATGTGGCTTCGAAATATCAAAGATGTGTACAGGCTTCATCGCGATGAACTGGAAGCCATTGATGATTTTGAAAAACGTACCGACAGATTAACCGAGCTGAATGTTCAGGAACAGGTGATGCACTTAGCAAAAACTTCCATCATTCAGCGTGCGTGGAAAAATGAGAATCGGCCGCAATTGCATGGATGGGTATATGGTTTGAAAGATGGAATTATCAAACCGGTTTTCCAGATGACTTCCGATTCAAATATTGATCCCTTATATCAGTATGATGATTTATAAAATTCATTTTAAAAAATTTCATCCAAACAGAAAGGCCTTGAAAATTCAAGGCCTTTGTCATTGCTCTAATTCAAATCAAAAACTGAGAAAGATTTTATTTTGCTATCCAGATTTTTTTGCTAATCAAATCACTGTTATTCGTTTCAGCAAACCAGTTTTTATAATTATACGTTTGTTCTGATGAAGGATATTGTACTCGCTGATAGTCGCCATAAGTTTGCGCGTAATATGCAGCATTATTTGGATCCATTGGAGTTTGACCACCTGTTCTTCTCAACAATGTCCATGCTTCCCATGGTTGACGAAACATATCAATCCACTCTTGCCCATAGATTTGTTTCAACGCATTACCAGGATCGAAAGCAACAACAGGGTTAGCAAGAAATGCGGTCATAGTGGGTGCATCTGGCAATCCGGTTGGCTTATTCACAACCCAAACAACAGAATTGATGGCTTGCGTTGTCCAGAAGTTTACAGAAGCAGTAACACCTGCGTAATATTCAGTTTGTGCTGTTGCAAGATCAGCAGTAACACCAGCACCCCTTGCATAAGCCTCAGCTTTCAAAAAATGCACTTCTGCCGCAGTTATAAACAATTCAGGAATGTTTTTATCACGTCCCCAGTAATAATTGAAATCTGCATAGTTATTAACTGTAGGCGGATTTCCGTTTCCGTTTTTGTTCGACCAATCTGCGTCTCTTATCCCGTGGTTATATGGGTCTCCGCCATCGGTAGTAGCAGAAGTAGGGTTTTGAGGAAATGGATTCCATTTGCCTGCATTGTTCGGCTCAAAAAAGATATTGCAGCGAGGATCGAATATACCACTGCCATCTTGTGCATTGGTGCTGCTCATCCATTGCCACATGGTAGTGCCCATGCGCAAGCGACATTCCTGTCCAAAAGAAAATTCTCTCGCACCTAAATCCAGATTGGGAATGTTTGAAGGATATAGCCCAACATTGTCCGTAGTATAATCAGATAAAAGTGGTTTTGAAAGTGCGTCAGCTATTTGTGGTGTTGCATCTGTAGCATCTTTATCAAATATGGTAAGAGCTAGACGCAGCCTAAGTGAGTTGGCAAATTTTATCCAGAGGTCAATATCATTTTGTAGAACCAAATCGCCACTTCCCAAAGAAAGCTGTTTGGGATCTGATGAACTAAAGTTATTCACTGCCCATGCCAGATCATTTAAACAAGACAGGTATATGCTTTGCTGAGTATCATATGGAGGAGAATAATCTGCGGGCTGATGATCGATAGCATTTCCAGCCAGAGAGTAAGGCATATCACCATAAAAATTTGAAAGCTTGATTGCTTCATAAGCCCTCAGCGTCTTCATCATTGCCTTCACATTCGTATAAATGGTTGAATCGTGGCTTGCAGCAATCGTTGTCATCATCGCCTTATAATTAGAAAGGTTGTGATAGAAATTGGACCATTCATCTGATGGGCCTCCATCGTAAGAATAATCAGGCTTCGTGTAAACTATTCCTTGTTGTGAAATTGGATACCAATATGAATTCATGGTTGCCTGATCTCCGTAAGTAAGAAACAGGTTGCTCACAAAAGCGATATATAATTGCTGCACACTTGCTGATGGAGAACCGTTCCATGGAGTATTGATTTCTTTGAAATTCTTTGTACACGAACCGAGCACTGTTAGAATCATCAGTATGCTCAATATTTTTTTCCCAGTGCTATTTATTTTTTGTTTCATAATAATCTTAATTAACATTGAAAATATTATTTGCTTCCTTTTAGAAACCGGCTCTGACAGATACACCAAAAGAGCGAACACCGGGCAGTTGTGCCCATTGAATGCCTTGTGTGTTGCCAGTGCCATTTATGCCTTCAGGATTAAGCCTGTCAGGCAATGTGGTGAACAAATAAAATAAGTCGCGGCCGATCAAGGAAACAGATAAATTCTGGAATATTTTTGTAGTGCTTACCAGTTTTTGAGGTATCCTGTAAGTCAAACTTACTTCACGTAATTTGCCCCAACTGTTGGTGAATATCGCATTGGACCTTACTAAAGGAACGTTGCTCCATGACTGATAGTTCCCTGCATATTTCCACCAGGAATTGACAACAGCCGTATTTGGCTTACCATCAGGAGTTACGCCTGGCAATATCACACCGACGTTTGCCGTAGTTCCATCCGGGAAAGTAAAAGGCAAACCATGACCATCGCGTTCATATACCGTTTCAGGTGCTTCGCCCTGACCCATAATGGACGAATAATCTGCAGACCAGATTTGGCCACCTATTTTAAAATCAGTGAGCACATATAAGCTCAGGTTTTTATAATGGAATGTATTAGAAATGCCACCTGTTACTTTAGGGGTTGCATTTCCGATTTTTACAATGCCTGGTGTTGTTGCATATTGTGAACCAATTACGTTGCCGTTATTATCTTTAATCAAGTTTACTATTTTTTGCCCGGTGGCAGAATCACGTTTATAATCGTAACCATATATCGTTCCATAATCATCTCCGACATGTGCATTCATGCTCACTCCGTTTCCACCGAACCATGAACCGATAGGAATTTGGTCAACACCAGGTGCAATTGAAACCACTTTATTTTGGTTATGTGCTCCGTTGATTGAAATATCCCAGCCGAAATCTTTATGGTTTATGATTTTTGCATTAATGATAAATTCAATCCCTTTATTTCTTAATGCACCGGTATTGATGGTCAGCCTGTCTGCGCCTGAAGATGTGGCAATATTTACCGGCAAAATCTGATCATAAGAATAGATATTATAGTAAGTGAAATTTAAATTAATCCTGTTATTCAGAAAACCAAGATCTGCTCCTACTTCATATGACCTGGACTTTTGCGGAAGCAAAGCAGATAAAGAAGGCAGTGTTGATGGCACAGCTAAGCCACCTGTGAAGCCTCCCAATCCCGGCTGCAAATAAGTAAAAATGGTTTGGTATGGCACGGTTCCGTTTGCACTTTTTGATGCAGCGAAACGAATCTTGCCATAGCTTAACCAATTTTGAATAGTGCCCATTTTTAAAGCATCTGTAAACACGAAACTCAGGTTCGCAGATGGATAGAAAAATGAAAGGTTTGCCGCCGGCAAAGTAGAGGACCAGTCGTTGCGCCCGCTTAATTCAAGAAAAAGATATTTTTTATATGCGAGATTCAAAATGCCATAAGCAGAATTGATTTCTGTTTCAGATCGTGTTTCAGTAGGTCTAGGAAAAGGATTTGTGCCTGCATAATTTGTCAGGTTATAAGTGAATGGGTATAAAAATGGACCGGGGTTGCTTGCATATAAATCATACAATTTATTGTGATAATTGCTACCGCCAACACTAAAGCTTGCATCAAAATCAGGGAACAAATTATCCTTATGAGCTGTTAGCAATCCATCCAGATTAACTGTTGTTACTTTAGACAGATCATTAGAGTATGATCCTCCGGATAAACCTTCCGCATCAGTTGGTGTATTCTTTGTTTCAAATTGATTTGTGTAATAGTTTATCCCCGCATGGCCTGTTGCATTAAGCCATGGCAGGATGTCCGCAGTGAGTTTAACTGATCCAAGTAATTGGTTTTGTGTAAATGTGGTATTGTTTTTAAAAGTGTTCCACCAGTAATCTTGCATGCCCATGCTCGGATAAGGGGCATTTGCATCAAGAGTTGTATTTTTTGAGCCGTCGGGATTTAAATACAGGCTTCTTTCGATGGCTTTATAATCAGCAGGCAAACCATACATAGTTATATAACCAGGGCTAGGTATGCCGTTGCCATTGAGATCGTATCCGGTGGTGTTCGGCACATTGAGCCTTTTAATGTTTGTATAGCTCGCTGTTGCTTCAACCTTTACTTTCTTACTCACATTTATTGAAGAACCGATATTGAAAACGTTCTGCGCTGAATTGCTGTTATAAGTGATGGCATCGTTAGATGTTCTTGTATAAGAAACACGCAAAGAGCCTACATCACCAGCGCCAGAAAAAGATACATTGTGTGTAGTAGTGGTTCCGGTTTTATAAAAGCTTTTAAAAATATTGGGGTTTGCAGTATATGGTCGCGTAGTGCCGTCCCACCAAACCAAAGGCTGCCCTGCCATTTTAGGGCCCCACGATGCGCCATCGCCGGGAAATCCTATAATACCATAAAAATTATCTCCTCCAGGGACTGTGGAATGCGGCCCATATTGGTCGTTCTCATTAAACTGTCTGTCATTACCATTGCCATCTTTATAAAAAGCCGGGTTTGCGGAGTATAATGTTTCTGTCATGCCACTTCCATATTCATGTTGGAGTTTCACAAAACGGTATGGATCGTTCCATCTGTTTGAAAAATTATAAGTCAGGCCTAATCCTTTTTCTTTGCCACCTTTTTTTGTGGTTATCAAAAGAACGCCGTTCGCACCGCGAGCACCATATAAAGCAGCGGCAGTAGGCCCTTTCAGCACATTGATGCTTTCAACATCGTCTGCATTAACTGTATTTAAAAAAGAACCGTAATCAGTTCCCTGAGTTGACCGCACGTCTGTATTATTTCCTAAAAGATTTTGTGTGGAAAGGTTTTGGCCTTGTGGCAAAATTGGCTCATTATCAACCATCACTCCGTCTACAACAATTAATGGTTGATTGTTTCCAAGCAAGCTATTGTTTCCCCTGATCACAATACGGCTTGAACTTCCTTCAACGCCATTGGGAACAGTGATATTAAGCCCCGCTGCTTTGCCCATCAATCCTTGTGCAATATTTGGAGGATCAGCTTTGATAACATCATTGCCTGTTACTTTTTGATCAGAGTAACCTAATGACCTTGCCTCCCTTTTTATTCCCAATGCTGTAACAACCACTTCTGCCATACTGTTATCAGATTTTTTAAGAGAAATATTTATCGAGGAAGAAGAGCCCACTTTAATTCTTGATTCAGCATAGCCTACCGAAGAAAACACCAACACATCACCTTCATTAGCCTGTATCTGAAAACTCCCTTTGTCGTCAGTTACTGTTCCCTTAGATGTGCCGGCAATAGAAACTGTCACGCCCTGAAGTGGTGTCCCTTCCGGAGAAAGTACGGTTCCGGAAATTTGTTTAAATGCCTCATCAGCATCGTTTGTGTTTTGCAATTCACTGATTGCTTTTGTTTCATTTCTTTTCAAAACAATCTGCTTGCCAATCACCTGATAAGAAATGCCGAAGGGGCTGAATATCCTGTTGAGCAGGTCTCCAAGCCTTTCGTCATTTGCAACGACAGTAATTTTTTGTTTGTTTGAAAGGATATTGCTGCTGTAGGTAAAACCCACTTCAGTATATGCAGCAATTGTTTTCAATACAGCCTTGATTTCCTTTGAAGGCAGGTTCAATGAAACTTTCTTGTCCAAAACTTCCTGCCCATTTGCGCTTTTCGCAAAAGAATAGCTGATAAAGCTGACAGTTAGCATGATTTGGAGGAGAGAAACTTTCATAATGAACAATAAAGCATGTTTTGGTTCTCCATTTTTGTTCATAACTTTAAACAGTTTTGTCGGTTAAAAATGTGGCAAAATGAAAGCCCTATTAAAGCCATTTCAAAATGACAGATAGGGAATTGAAAAGCGGCGGTGTTGCAGCATCGCCGTTTTTTTATTTTAATTGTTATGTCATCATAAAAAATTCAAGTTTTTGCTTAAAATATTATTTGTTCTATTTGCAGCCTTTCCCATCAATCGTCACTTCATTGTTCTGAACAGTAAAAGTGGCGTTTGTCGCTTCACAAATAATTTTTAGCTTATCATCAAATGTTGCATCATTTAATGCTGTTGTAATAATGCATTTTGAAAATATTTTTTCATCACATTTGATTTTAATGCCGTAGGCTTCTTCAAGCACTTCGAAAATCTTTATAACAGGTGTTTCTTCAAAATTGAAATTGATCTCATGTTTGGAGGTCATTTCTGCCTTAGAAAGCTCTGCATCAGATTCTGATTTGGCAATATTTTGATTCTGTGCCGTGTAACGTACACTTTCATTGGGAGTGAGTATAAATTCTGCCTTAGCCTGATTATTATATTTATATACTGATACCTTGCCTGTTTTAACAAGCACGGTCACATTTCCATTTGCTTTATTAGTAGTCACGTTAAAACTTGTTCCGAGCACACGAAGAACGATGTCATGAGCATACACATAAAATGGCCTCTTGGCATCTTTGGCAACTTCAAAAAAAGCATCACCATCCAAATAAACTTCCCTTTTATCTTTTTGAAGAAAGACAGCATGCCTGATCGAAGCTCCGGGCTGCAAAGTGATTTTTGTGCCATCTACCAGATAAACAATACGGCTTTCTGAAGTGCTGTTTATATGTTCCAGATTGTTTTTGACAATGCTGTTCTCTACTTTTTTGGCAGAATTTCCTATCTGGTTGCTATTGTTCGTGTGTAGGAGATAATAGGCAGAAGAAAAAATGAGCACAATGGCGGCAACTGAAGCTGCTACAAGATAATTTCTCTTTTTGTATGCCGGTGCAGCAATATCTATCACATTTTCTTCCTGTTCAATATTCAGATGAATGTTTTCCCAAATAGCTCTTGAAAGATGTTCTGAATCAGTTTGTTTTTGTGCAGATTTCAAATCCTGAGCAATTTTTTTTGCTCTTAACAGGTCATCAATCCTGTTTGGGTTTTTTTTCATCCAGTCACTCCAATAGGCATTAGAAGATTCATCTGGGCTGATAACCCATTGAATAAAATGGTCATCTT
>Ga0070734_10000452_pt1 | contig 87244 bp, 65 predicted proteins | sample Coa_R1_8_FD_66444 | JGI IMG/M metagenome (GOLD analysis project Ga0070734, IMG submission 66444) | Surface soil microbial communities from Centralia Pennsylvania, which are recovering from an underground coalmine fire - Coalmine... | ecosystem: Environmental > Terrestrial > Soil > Unclassified ...
GGATAGCCGTAGTTCGCGACGAACTGTGCATATTGCGTGCCAGCTTGCAGCGAAAACTTCGTTCCCGTCCAGGTCAGGCCGGGCATGGTGGTCGAGATATTCGCGTTCTGTCCCACCGGGTGATCGTTGGTGTAGTTGCCGCCCGTTGTGCCGTCGTTGCCGAGCAGGGTCGGAATCGGGTTGCTTCCATAAGCAGTGTTCTTCAGCAAGCCAATGCGCTGCTCATAGGATTGATTCGCCATCATGTTCTTCGCCGTGACGTTGCCGTCATGGCAGCTGAGGCAGAGCAGAATTCCGCCAACCTCCTGGCTCCCGCTCGAAATCGAGCTGGGCAGAAGTTCGGTATAGGTTCCGTTATCGCCGAAGGCAATGGTCTTGCCATACAGTGGGCTGGCGTCCTGGCCCCACAATGCATAGCTGCCCGCATCGGCGCCGCCGGTGTGACCGGAACCGAACGAGCCGCTGTGTGGCGAGTGACAGCCCGCGCAGCCGCGGCCATTGTTGTTGTGCGCGCCGAGGACGTCGATCGGTGACGACCAGTTCTGCGCCATCACCAGGCCCCCAACCGCGAGGACGAACATCAGTATCAAAATCGTTTTCTTCATATGATCCCTCACGACCTCCATGAATAAGACCAGTTCAGTTCCAATGCCGAGAGGCTTAGGCCGTGGACTGCATTGCGCCTGGGCGCCACTGTTGCAGTCGCCCCTCGCCCTGTATAGGTGCACGTTGTAATCCGAAGTAGAAGATCCGCTGTGAATTGCGAGCCAATCGGACAATCTCTTGAAAAAACTTGACTTACCGGATAAAGCGGCATGTAGTACGGGGATTACTGCGGATTACGGGACTGGGGCAAAACCAACAGTTACCAAAGTAGGGGGGGCAAATGCCCCACTGAAAAATTTTTCTGTATCGGGTGTTTAAAAACGCAGCAGTTGGGGAGGGCCGCTCGTGCGGGGCCTTTTCGAGTGCTGCGGCTTTCCACAAACCCACTACTGTTTTTCCGGCACTTGGCTTTGCGTGGAAGGCGCGCCTGCATTCGCCGACGATTCCTTGGAAGCAGCTGCTTTCTTCTCCCGCTGTTCGTCGCGTTCCTTACTCAGCTGCTCGGCTTCCGCATCGGTCACATAGCGGAATTGCTGCACGCGTCCTGGGAAGATCTCTGATGTAAACACTCGGTTGTTCTTGTCGATCGCGATTCCCACCAATCCCTGGAACTGTCCCGGGAGCAGCCCATGCCCGCCAAAGCTGATCAGCAACTGCCACTCCTGATTGAAGACCTGCACCCGATCCTGCATGCCGTCGGCTACCCAGATGTGGCCGTCACCGTCAATCGCGATTCCTTTCGGGCGCGAAAAGTATCCCGGACCATCGCCGTTTTTACCGTATGTGCTGATGAACTTGCCATCAGCATCGAACACCTCGATGCGGTCATTCAGCGTGTCGCAGACGTACAGATTGCCCTCCGAATCGACCGCCATTCCCGTCGGTTTCGCAAAATCGCCGGGGGTGACCAGTTCATGCTTGTGCCCGCTCGTGCCCATCTTGCGCAGCAGCTTGAACGAATCGGCATCGTAAACCAGCACCTGATCGAGTTCCACGTCGGAAACATAAAGCAGCCGGTTCTCGCGATCGAGCGCGAGCGAGCCAGGCTCTACTAACCCGTCGGTGATGACGTCTTCGGCCTTATGCGTGGAGTCGAAGACCAAAATGTGCCGTAATCCGGGATCGGATACGAACAGCCGGTCGTTGTCGTCCATCGCCAGCCCGATGATGCGCACGAAATGCGCGTGCACGCTGTTCTTGATCAGGTCCGCTTCCCGCGTTTCTGTATTGAAGATGAAAATCGCTCCGACCTTCTGATCGGCGACGTACAGATTATTTTTGGAGTCCACCACCATGCCGTAAGGCTCGGACAATTGAAACAGGACTTTGTTGGTGTCGGCCGACGTCTGCGTGCCGGCCAGGCGGTCCATCCACTTCTGTTTCGTGGTCGACGTGCCTTCGACCTGCGACAGCTTCTGTGCCGCATAGAACGCCTGATAACGAATGCGCGCAATTGCCGGAGGATTCGGCCACACGATATTCGAATAGTCGATGACCGGGGTTTTCGGTGCATCGCCATTCTTTTTCTTCTTTCCCGCGAACACGGAGGAGGGAGCGCACACCACTATGACCAAAATAAGGGCGAGCGTGACCAGAGCCTTTCCGTCGCGCTTCGGGATTGCTGCGTTTCCGGAAATCATTGTCGTTCTCCTCATCGCTGGGTCAGATCCTTATGGCAGCTGGAACAGAATTGCATGTTGTTGGCCTGATCTTTCACCAGCAGATCGGGTTGCGCCGAAGCATGCGGCTGGTGACAGGACAGGCAATTGATCTGGGCTCGCAATTTTGTCATGTCGGTGGGATCAGGCACGTCCTGCACCGGATGCCCCATGGTGGGATGGCCGCGCCCGTATTGGATCGGAAGAGCCACCACCTTGTTCTTGGTGAAGTAATCCTCCGGCAGTTTTACGGTGCCATTGAAGATCGTGACCACGTGCTCCGATTCCAGCTTCTTCGGAGCTCGCTCGGGCCCGTGACATTCCAGGCAGAGCGCATTGGGCGTTGCGGCGCGCAACAGGTGCTCGTTGGCTCCCCCATGCGGTTCGTGACAGATGGCACAAGCCTGCTTGAACGCCGGTTGGTGCAGGGTATGTTTGTTGCCCAGGTCTGCAATCTCGCTATGGCAGCCCAGGCAGATGTCGACTCCATTAGTTTTTGGCAGGCCGGGAAGGCGGCTGGCGTGCGGATTGTGGCAATCCGTGCAATCCCCGGCTGCGCCGGGGTGCGGCACCTTCGCTTTGTCAATTTGATCCGCCTTGTCGCTGTGGCAGGTGAGGCAGATTCCCTTTACGTCCGCCTGCACAAGCACGACTTTGCCATCTTTCGCCGGGGCGTGGCAGGTGTCGCAGGACTTCTCCGCGAATGGCGGATGCAGGAACTGCCGCATCAGCTTCGGCGAAGCCGACTGATGCGGATCGTGGCACTGCGTGCAATCCGCGGTCGCGAATGGCTGGTTCTGATGCGCCTTCTGCAGCGATTCGTCTTTCGCGTCGTGGCAATCCAGGCAAAGGGCCGGCGCAGCCTTGGTCAAATGGAAATCGAACTCGGCTTTCCTCAGTTCGCCGACCTTATGCGTCACATGGCAGGCGTCGCAGCCCATATCGAGCGCGGCATGACGGCTGCCCTTCTCCGGCACGTTCAGGCCTTGGGTGTGGCAATCGAGGCAGAGATTCTGCCCTTTCTCGCCGGATTCGGCTTTGCGCAACTGATTCTTGTTGTCGCTGGTGTGCGGGTCGTGGCACTTGATGCAATCCCGCACGGCCGGAGGATGCACCGTTCCGTGCAGATTCGCCGCATTCTTTTCCGAGTGGCAACTCAGACATAATGATTGCGGCGTCGCGGTGATCAGCTTAACCCGAGTGATGTCTTTGCTTACCCGCACTTCGTGACAGCTCAAACATCCGGTGGCGATGGCCGAGTGCACAGCCTTGCCCTTGGTCTTGTCTTCATGGCACTCGAGACATTTCGCCGAGTCCACATTCTTGTCGAGCGGCACCGGATGCTCTTTCGCAAATGTGGGCAGGATCGAAAACAACAGAAACAGCACAATCCGTACAGAACCAAAAAGATTTCGGGGGAGGGGCTGGTGGAAAGCCGTCCGTAGCGCGAGCACGGGATTTGTGGATCTGGCTAGCATTGCCAGACTATATGTGCACGAATGTCGCCTTTAGGGGTGTGGAAGCCGGGGGAGGCGCGACAGGATTGTAAATTATTGCAGCAGATCAATTTCGAAATGGGACTAGCCCCCGCGGGGTTCCCCTGAGTTCGGCTGCAACCCATTGGAAATGTGCCTTCTCCCGCACTGGCTCGGTGAAATCACGCACGCTGCAATCAGGCTGCTGCTTCAATCCAAAATTGCCTGTAATCCCGTGGAATGTGATTGAAATCACGCACTTCTCTGAGTGCGTGAACTTCGCATTCAGTCTGCCTGTTCCTGTGTGTTATGCCTCAACTCTAATCTTCCAAGCGGAAAGCCTGTTGATTGAACCCAAGACGAATCAACCACTTACTTCACTTCACGGTTCTTGGCGCGGAACGTGCATTACCCCCTGCGAACGAAGAGGGCATTCCACCCATGGCTCTGACACTCAGCTCGGCGCTCCGCAAAACCTGGCAAACGCTGAGTTCTATTAAGACTGGCGTCATTCTGATCATCCTGGTCGTCATCTTCTCAGCCGCCGGCACGATCATTCTGCAGCGGCCCATGACTGAACCCGAGGACATGCAACGCGCCTACTCTCCGGCGATGCTGCGCCTCCTCGACGCCGCCGGATTGACCGATGTCTTTCACGCGCGCTGGTTCGTAGCGCTTATGATTCTCGTGAGCCTGAGCATTATCGCGGCATCGCTCGAACGTTTTCCCAACGCGTGGCGTTACTACGCGCGTCCCTACAAGAGTCCCGACGAGCATTTCCGCCGCGCGCTACCCACGCAAGCGCAGATCCCGGTGAAGGACGAAGAGCACGCGCTCGACGCCGTGGAACGCGCCCTGCACAAAATCGGATTTAAACCCGAACGCATTGTCCGCACCAACAGCTTTTCGGTTTTCGCGGAACGCCATCGCATCTCGGAGATGGCGGTCTACATCGTTCACGCCAGTCTGCTGCTGATCTTTCTGGGCGGAATCGTAGATGCGCTCTATGGCTGGCGCGGATTCCTGATGCTTACGCCCGGCCACCAGAGCAGCCAGATCGAACTGCGCACGGGATCGACTCGTACCTTGCCCTTCGCCATCCGCTGCGATGGCGCGGGAGAAGACACTTACGCCGACGGTACACCCAAGAAATACTGGTCGAAGCTAGCCGTAGTCGCTGACGGACGAGAAGTCGGAAACAAAGAAATCGTCGTCAACGATCCTTTGGTATACCGCGGCGTTCGTTTTTATCAATCCAGTTACGGCCGCACGGGCAAGCTCGACAAGCTCATTCTGAATGTGACCCCGGCGTATGGCCCGAGAGTGAACCGCGAAATCTCGCTCTCCCAGAATGAAACCGTCGCGCTCGATGCCGACACGACTGTGCAGTTGGCGGAATTCATCCCCGACTACGTGGTCGAAGATGGTCATGTTTATTCCCGCAGCAACGAAATTGCAAATGCGGCGGTTCGTCTCGTAGTTACTTCAGCAAAAAAGAACTCCAGCGTGAATTACTGGTTGCCAGAAATTCCCGGCATCGCCGAGAACGCGTCCTCTCCTTACATTCTCGAGCCGAAGGACTTGAAAACCGGTGTTTATACCGGCCTGCAGGTCTCGCACGAGCCCGGCCAGTGGGCCGTTTGGGCGGGCGTGGTGCTGATGGCGATTGGCCTGACGTTCGTGTTCTACGTCTCCCACGTGCGCTTCTGGGCCGTTCCGGTGGCTGATTCGCAAGGAAAGCGCACCCTTTGGGTTGGAGGCGCCGCCAACCGCAACCGCGACGCGTTCGACGTCAAGTTCAAGCATCTGGTCGACGAGATTCACGAGGAACTCATGGCACCACCGGCGTCAGCGGAACTGGAAACTTTGAAACATTGAAACTTTGGAATTCTTGTGGAGGAATCCATGTCTCGCGCGAAAGCAGAACAGCAACCGGCAACTGGCACGACTCTGATCGTGCTGGTAGGGCTGGGCATTACATTCCTGCTGTTCATGGCATTTTTGAACGTCGTCAAATCAGGACCGATCCTGAACGAGGCGAACCTTCTCTACGCCGCTCTGATTTTCTACGCGGGCGCAGGAGCGTTGTATCTCGGGTTCGGTGTTACCGGAACCGAGTCTTACATCAAATTCGCTTCTCTGGCCACGTGGGCCGGCCTCATTGCGAACACCGGGGCGGTGGCGCATCGCTGGTATGAGGCCGGCCATCCCCCGTTCGCCAGCCTGTACGAAATGCTCCTGAGTTTCGTATGGACGCTGGCCGCGCTCACCCTGATTGCTGAAAAACGCTATGGAGTAAAAGTGATCGGCACGGTGACGATGCCGGTCGCGATCGTCGGCGTGGTGCTGATGCAACTTCTGCGCAGCGATGTGCGGCCACTGGTTCCGGCGCTGCAGTCCACCTGGCTGCACGTGCACGTCACGCTAGCCATGCTCGCTTACGCGGCGTGCGCCCTCAGCTTCGCTCTGGCCATGATGTTCCTCATTCAGGACAAGATGAAGACCGAATCCTTCCTGGCGGCGACCGGCGTATTCACACTCGGAATCTACATCGCGATCCTCACGCGCTTTGAACGATGGGGCGGACTCAACGTGGTCGCCTGGGATGCCGACAACAAACAAGAGATGTTCCTCTCGCGCGGAGTGCGGCTGTTCGTCACCATCCCGGACCTGGGATGGCTCATGCTGCTGGTCTGCGCGACCGTTGCCGCGCCGCTTGCGCTGTACATCTTGGCTCGCGTGAAGCGGAATGAAAACTTTCTCGCAATTGCAAATCGTGCGGTGTTTGTCAGCATCCTTTTGCAAACTCTGGCCCTGGTTTTCTTTCTGCTTCGCGCGCGAGATGGACAGTACACTTCGCTTGATGCTGACGGTCTGTACCGCACCACGCTGGCCGCGAGCCCATTCATTCTTTCTGGCCTGGTTGCAGGAATCTTCGCCAACCTGCTGTATCTGCTTCTGCTGTGGCGGCGTCCCGACCTCGAACGACACCTGCCCGACGCCGACGCACTCGACCGCATCACTTATAAAACGATTTGTATTGCTTTCCCCCTGCTCACCCTGATGATCGCCGCCGGCGCCTACTGGGCGAACCGCGCCTGGGGGTCCTATTGGAATTGGGACCCCAAAGAGACGTGGGCGGCGATTACGTGGCTCGTCTATGCGGGCTATTTGCACATGCGCATTACGCGCGGCTGGCGTGGACGCCGCGCAGCTTACTTCGCCATCCTCGGTTTTGCGGTGGTGATGTTCACCTTCTTTGGAGTGACGTACCTGTTGCCCGGATTGCATGCGTATGCCTGAGGCCGTTGAAACCATGACAAACCCCGGGATCGAGAACAAGGCCGAGGATCTTGCACCTTCGCGAAAGGGCTTCTACAGCACCGAGTATTCCAGTGCTGTTCCGGACGATGCACCCGAGCCGCTAGCGTCTATCGACGCATCACGGGCACCGGCCCCTGAATTGCCTTGGCTGCGTATCAACTGGGAAATCAAAGCGCTCGTCCCGATCGCCTGCGTCCTGCTGGGAGGGATGCTGCTCTTCCTGCTCGCGACACTTTCCTGGCGCGATCCCGAGCGCCACGTTGTCTTGCTCGTAGCGGGTGCCGGAGCCGTTGCCATCTGCGGCGCCCTGCTCGTGGTTCTCACCTACCTGATCCAGAGACCAATGATCGAATTGCAGGAGAAGATCGCGCACCTGGGCTCGGGGGATCTCAACGTGTCGGTCGGCTTTGCCAACCGTAACGACGAGATCGGCGATCTCGGGCGCAACTTCAACCACATGGTGCATCAACTGCGCGAGAGTCGCGTCGAAATCGAGCGCCTGCACCGCACCCAGATGTCGCGCGCCGAACACCTTGCCACGCTCGGCGAGCTCGCCACCGGACTGGCTCACGAGATTCGCAATCCCCTGGCAGGTATTGCGGGTGTCATCGAAATCATCGGCCGCGATCTTCCGACCTCCAGCCCAGCGCGCGGCGTAGTGAAAGATGTCCGCCAGGAGATCGCACGCATCAATCAAATCGTCACCGACTTGTTGCAAACCGCGCGGCCACACCCTCCCCGAGTTCGTAAAAGTGATCTCAACACCACGGTGGAGCATGCCGTAATGCTCGGGCGTCAGCAAGCGCTGACCAAATCGGTGGAGATCTCATTACAAAAAGATTCTGGCTTGCCGGAAGTCGAACATGACAGTGATCAGATCCATCAGGTCCTGTTGAATCTGTTACTCAACGCCCTGCAGGCCATCGACCTCAACGGAAAAGTTTTCGTCACGGTCAAATCGCTGGGATCGAACGCGGTTGTGGAAGTCAGCGACAATGGGCGCGGCATCCGGCCCGAAGACCTGCCCAACATCTTCCGGCCGTTCTACACCACGAAGGGCGAAGGCACCGGCCTGGGCCTGTCGCTAGCCCGCCGCATTGTCGAAGACCACCACGGCCGCATCGACGTTACCAGTACAGTCGGTGCCGGCACTACGTTCTCGGTGGTGCTACCCCTCCAGGGAATGCCGGCGAAAACCGCCTGATCGGGGCCACGGATTCACACGGATTCACTCATAAACCCAACATAAGATCCTCGGTTGTATCCGTTTGAATCTGTGTAAATCCGTCCCCAGACGGGGTCCTGCTCGGAATTCGCTAGTCCGTAGTAAGCTAATGAAACATGGGGGCAGAGAAAATCCTGATCGTGGATGACGAGCGCCTGGTGCGCTGGTCGCTCCGCCAGAAGTGCGAAGAATGGGGCTACGAGGTGGTCGAAGCGGCCGCGGGAGAGCCCGGCCTTCGGCTGGCGCAACACGAGTCTCCGGACCTGATCCTGCTCGACGTCCGCATGCCCGATCTCAATGGCCTGCAAGTTCTCGAACAACTCAAGAAGACTGGCGACGCGACCGCAGTCATCATGATCACGGCCGATCCGCAGCTGGATGATGTCAAGAGCGCGCTCAAGCTTGGCGCCTACGATTTCATCGGCAAGCCGCTGGATTTCGAAGAACTACGCGTCACCATCCAGAACGCCCTAGAAGCGAAGAAGCTGCGCACCGAGGTGCAGTCGCTGCGCGGTGAGGTCCGCCGCCGCACGGGATATCACGACGTTGTTGCCGTCTCGCCGAAGATGACCGAGCTGATGAACTTTGTGCAGAAAGTTGCGGCCAGCGAAGCGACGACCATCTTGATTCAAGGTGAAAGCGGCACCGGTAAAGATCTCGTCGCCAAGACCATCCATTACGAGAGCTCGCGCCAGGATGGGCCCTTCGTCGCCATCAACTGTTCGGCCATCCCCGAAACGCTAATGGAGGCCGAACTCTTCGGTCACGAGAAAGGCGCCTTCACCGACGCCAAGCAGATGAAGAAGGGCCTGTTCGAAGCGGCGAACGGCGGCACGTTGTTCCTCGACGAAATCGGCGAATTGTCTCCCTTGCTGCAAGCCAAGCTGCTGCGCGTGCTCGAAGATCAAGTAATCCGCCGCGTGGGCGCCGTGCGCGATATGCAAGTGGACGTGCGGGTCGTGGCTGCGTCGAACCGCGATCTGGAGAAAGCGGTGCGCGAAGGTCAATTCCGGCAGGATCTCTACTACCGCCTGGCGATCATCGCTATCTTCATCCCACCACTGCGCGAACGCGCTGAGGACATTCTGCCACTAGTCGATTTCTTCATCGGCCTTTACAGCCGCAAGTTCAAGAAGAATGTCAGCGGTATCACCCCGGAGACGCGCCGCCTGCTGCTGGCACACAACTGGCCCGGCAATGTCCGCGAGCTGAAGAATTCGATCGAGCGCGCGATGATTCTTGAAGACGAGTCGGTGCTGCGCCCGATCTACATGCCGTTTGCGGTCGGAGAGGCCGCCCGCAGCGGACTCACTGCCTTCGAGCACTCCAGCTCCGCTGCCGATGGAGGCAAACCACTCCCCAACGGTCGGGTGCTGCCTCGTCTTTATATTCCCGAAGAAGGTACTTCGCTGGAAGAAGTCGAGCGCGCCATGGTCGAACTCGCCATGCGGCAAGCGAATAATAATCAGACCCATGCTGCACGCTTGCTGGATATCAGCCGCGACGCTCTGCGCTACAAGCTGAAGAAGTTTGAACTCGTTCCCGCCGGAGATGAGGAATCCAGCGACTCCGTTCCCTCCGAGAATGCCTCAAGTTGAATCCCGCTACTGAATGGTGACGTTCACCACGAACACCTGAGGCGTACTGTTAAACAGCGGCTGACCTATACCGACATTTGGGGTATATGCGCCGTCGACCATGAATTTGTAGGTTCCGGGGGTCGTGCCGGAAATCGTCTTGCCGCCGCCGGCGCCGTTATTTGCGCCACCACCACAACTCACCAGGGCGATGCTCCCCGCCAGGATAATCAGCAAAAACAGAGCGCTCCCACGCAAGCGGCTGCGTTTGCGCAGCGGCAATCCCATCATGAAAATTCCGGCTGCCAGGCTAAGAGACTGCACCGCAAGCCATCGCCTGCTTCCCATCTCGTTAGCGCTCGAGATGGTCGTCGGTGGTGTGGAGCTAATCGTCATGGCCGAGGTCACCGCACTCGCGCCGGCCACATTGACCGATGCCGGAACGGAGCAGGTTGGGAGATGCTGCGCCCCGGGCGGATAGTATGCGATCGTGCACGCAAGGTAGACGGACCCGGCAAATCCGTTCATGGGCGTCACCGTGAGCGCAGAAGTGTTGCCGGTAGTCGCTCCTGCTCCAAACGCTACGGAAGTTGCCGCCTTCATCGTAAACATGTTCAGCATCGTCACAGAAACCACAGTGCTGCTGGCGGCATAGGTCGAGTCGCCATAATAGGTCACATTCACAGTGACGCCGCCGGGACTCCACGTTCCCCCCGAAAAATCGAAGCTGCAGGAACCGCTCGCCAAGGTACAGGAAGAGCTCCAGCTTGCCCCGGGGCCATTCGCATAGAAACTGATGTTTCCCGTAGGAGCCGGCTGTCCGCTCACTCCCGCAACATTGGCAGTGACAATCAGATCTTTTGTCGGAAGCAGGGATGATGCGTTCGCACTGGCCGTAAGAGCAGGAAGCGGCTGGTTGGTCACAGTTACCTGTATTGCATTTGAGGTTGCGGCCACGTAATTCGAATCGCCCCCATACTGCGCAGTGATGGAGTCCGTTCCTAACGGCAAGTTCGTCACGTTCAAGGTCGCGGTGGAACAGGCGAAGGGCCAGCAAGAGTTCGTGTTGGCCACCGGTGCGGTCCCCAATACGGTTGTTCCTGAATAGAAAGTGGCTGTGCCGGTGGGCTGAGGAGCTGCGGATTCGCCGATGCCGAGAGTAAGCTGGAGGGTCACATTCTGGCCCTGTGCAATAGAGGAAGCGTTGTTCCACAGTTGAGGCGCCGGGTTCGCCTTAGTAACCGTGAAAGTCAGCGGCGCTGAACTAGATGAGGCATGAAAGCTGGCGTCGCCTGAATAGCTTGCGGATATACTGTGACTGCCCACGCTGAAAACGGCTGGCAGCCAGATCGCAGTGCTGGCCGTCCCCATGGTTATCGCGCCGGAACTCACGGTTCCCGTGCTCGCCCCATCTGTGAACGTGACGCTGCCCGTCGCGATCCCATCGGTCGATCCCGACGCGGCATTTACTCCCACCGACTGGGCCTCGACGGCGATGGGGCTGCCAAAAGGATAGCTTCCCCCGTTTGTCAGCGCGCCAGTGGTGTTGTTTGTGTAAAGGTAATAAGTTCCAAACAGGCTTAAGTTGCTCGCCTCCGGAGTGATATTCACTGAGACTGGAGTCGAATTGCTGGAGGCAAAAAAATTGTCCCCGCTGTAACGTGCCTTGACGTTGTACTTTCCGCCGGGAAGGCTGTTGATGGTCGCGCTGGCCGCGCCATTCTGAAGGGTCAAAGCGCCCTGTCCAACGTTATTTTGTGGAGTAGATGTCGTCAGCAATGCCACGCCGCCAGTGGGAGTGCCACCGCTCCCGGTGACGCCGACCTTCACCGTGATCGGAGTTCCGTGAGTGAAGCTGGTCTGCGAAAGAGCGAGATTCGTGGAAGTTGACTTGAAGGTCAGCGAATTCCAGTTATTGAAAAGTTGCGCCGCGTCCACACTGCCCAGCCCCGTGGCCAGATCGTATCCCGGGCCCGCATCGAATCCGAACGCGTAGAAACCCTTTGTGTTATCGCCGGCCGCGCTGAGCTTGCAATTTGGAGTGCCCGACTGGCAGGGCACCACATTACTACCCATCGTGACGTCATGAAATGCAGAAGGATACTGCGCTGCCAGCGGATAGAGGGTGAAGTTCGCCTGCCCCTGCGGCCCATATTTCTGGTTAATCAATGCCATGATCCCGGCCATGGCGGGAGATGAAGCCGATGTTCCTCCCACAATGCTGATCGTCAGATCGCCATCCTGAATGATGCAATCGCCCGGACCGGCGCAGATGGGATAAAACGTGTCGTTTTCTCCAGCAGCGGCAAACAGCGACACGTCCGGCAGGTCGCGGACTCCGTCATTGGGAACGCCCTTGCCACTCTGCCATGCGGGTTTCGAATAGCCGGCCGCGCAGGACGAATACGTGCCGTCCGATTTGTCGACCCCAGTGGCGCAACTGCTCGGACCGCCGCTGCCGGCAACAATTGACGGGTTGTTGGAATTGTAGACACCACCTGTGGACAGATTGAGGCCGAAGGACTGATTCCATGGCTGCTCCGAGACGGATTGCAGCAGCGATGTTGTCGGAAAAATCGTCCCCACCGTGTCCCAGAAAGTCTGCAATTCGCTCTGCTGATCCGCTGAGCTCTGGTTATAGCTTTTGTAATAAAAGTCCGTGCCGCCGACGGAAACGTTCCACGGAGTGGAACTGAACCCGTTCATCGCGATCCCGTACTGCGCGGCCTGGGGGTTGTCGAAGTTATCGCAACCTGCGGGGCCGCCGTCACCGGCCGATACAAATGACGTTTGCCCCTGCGCCGCCGCCTGCTCCCACAGTGCATTCCAGAATTGATTGCCGGATGAGCCCAGGAATTGCTCGCAGGTGCCGTAGCTGGTGCTGAGAACGGAGGCCACGTCCTCATCCACCGCTCGGATCGCAGCCAGATTCAAGCCGCTTTGCAGCGAAGTCCCGGCGGATGTGTACAAAGTGATCTTTGCTCCCGGCGCGACCGCGCCAGCCTCCTCGACATCGAGATACGATTCGACCACCGCGTAGTTTTCTCCGGGATCGAACCCGTCGATCACCACGTTGAGTGGACTGGCCGGCAGACCGAAAAATGATCGATAGGTCGCCACCACCGTGGGATCGACATTCGATGCCCCGATCAATCCGATCGTGACTCCCGCGCCATTGATTCCCGAGTTGTATAGCGGACCCAGATCGTACTGGAGTGCAAAGTCGCCGGGGTCCAAATCAACCGCGTCCTGGCCAGCGGGAAATGTCCACTGGGGAACCAACTTGTGCGCCTCGGGATTGTATACAGCTTTCCCCAAGTCCCTGACATAAAGAGTCGGAGGAAAGTTGTTCAGCGGAGTCATCCCGGCGATCACCGGCTTCAGGGCTGCAGGGATTTGGGGATCAGAATTATTCGCGTAGTGCAGCTCGTTGTTTAGCGCATAGGAATGAATCTCGGTGTGGAAAGCAGAATGAACTTGTCCCGCCGTGCCGGAAAATTCAATTGCCGCTTTGCCGCGCGAAACTCGCGCCACCGAAAAGCCTTGCTGTTGCAGCCATGCACTTACTTTCGCGATGTCGGCGTCGCTCGGGCCATAGAGCTCGCCGAACTGATCTGGCGTGAGCCAGCGATGATAGCTGGGACTGCCCGGCCGATGCGCCTCTTGTACGAACTGCTGCAAAGCAAGCTCGCGATCAGGCGGGCGCTGCAACAGAAGCAGCATGCGTTCGGCTGGAAAGGAATCCGACACAGGACCCAGTTCGTAGCGAGCCTGCGCCAGCGGATGAACATTTCCCTTCAACGTCACCCGCGCACGATTGTCAATGGGCTGTGTAATGCGAGAAGCGGGACTGCTCTGCGCTGGCGATGGATTGGAAAAACTCAAATAGAGCAGAAGAATAAGCCAACGGCTGGGCCAGGATGATGTGCGCACTTCTCACCTCATAACTGCCGGACTTCTATCAATCAAGAACCGAAATAAGGACTCCGTGTTCTTTGAACCCTTACTGCTCGTTGATCCAGGTTTCGTAATTCGCTCCGCTGTTAAACACCTCGCGCTGCAGAGTCTGAATATTCGCCGGAATCTGTCCCTGAATCCCGCTCGGGATCTCGTAATTAAACGGACGCGCCAAACTGTCGCCCTGGACGCGGGTTCCCACCAGCAGCAAGCCATCGGTCGGATCGCCGCCCATCGCCGTAAGGATATAACCCTGCGCAGCCAGGTTCATCGCCTGGGTGACGAAATTATCTGCCGTCGCCGAGACTACCGAGGTCTCATAGATCGTTTTTGTATCACTCTGCCAACCATAAGAGATCACATAAACCTGGCCGGCGTTAAACGAAAGCGCCGTAACCACTTGTCCCCCTTGTCCGAGTTGCGTCGCGATCGCCGGAACATTTTCGGGCGCGACCCATTGACGCGTCATGCTGAATCCGCCCGACTGGGTCGTTTGCATATACGACAGTGCGAAGCATTGGTCAGCGCCCTCAAGATCCAGTCCGGTGATCACTGTGTTGGGCACGTTCAATGTATTCAGATCGTTTTCCAGGTTGGAGAAGATATCCGTTTGATACACGGTAGTCAGTCCAGAAACGCCGGTCGGAACAAGATTGACTACCAGCCCCCACGAACAGTCGTAGTTAATTCCGGGGTAGCAGAGGCCGGGGGCGACGCCGAGCTGCATGGGCGTGCCGACCCCATTCAGAAAAGTCATGGTCTGGGGGACCAGAATGTTGGTCACAACCGGTTGACCCCGATTCGTTGCCAAATCGAGCCCTTGGAATCGCCAATCGCCGGATTTGGGAGCGCGCGGTCCCACGGCAAGCGACGCCGCATTGCTGACGACGTGTCCCGCCGAGTTGCTGATCGTTGCCGTGAATTTCGCGCCATTGTCCCCGGCCACGGCATTTGCCGTCGTGTAAGAGGCAGCGTTGGCTCCGCTGATCGCCGTCCCATTCTTGTTCCACTGATAGTTAAGTGCAGTGCCCGACGCGCTCACGGTGAATGTCGCCGTCTGACCCACCCTTGTGCTCTGATCGGTGGGCTGCTTTGAAATGGTAGGAGGCTGCTGATTCTGCATCCCCCCGGAAGTTCCGGAACCGCAACTCGTAATCAGCCCCGAGCCAGCTAACAGGCCGACAGCGAGCAAGAATTTGAGGCGGGCAGAGGAGCGGCTGGACGAAGCGGCGGACTTCATGCAAACCTCCCGGCAGAGCCGAAGAGAACGAGTTGTCGAAGGGATGAGCGGCCCCGAACCGGCCATTCGGCCGGGTCCGAGCCTACTGAAGCTCTTCCATCATACGTCGAAAACCCCCATGTTGTATGGGAGTTGCGTCTAGATTTGTAAAACGCAAACTCAGTTCACCGCTCGCAAAAAAGGCTTCCTCTCGGAAGCCCGCGGCGCGTTATGAATTGAATGAAGGGGAGCGGCTGAAACCTGACCTCATCCCCGGGCCGAGTGTTCTTTGGCCTTGGCGATGTACTGCTCCACCTGCTGCCGCTGCGGATAATTCGGATTCATCTTCAGCAGGGTCTCCCACTCCGAGACTGCGCCTTTAGGATCCGCCTTGCCCTGCCACAGCACCCAGCCGAGATTAAATAGAGTCTGCGGATGTCCTGGCCGATACTTCAGCGAAGTCTGCATCGCGGCAATGGCCTTATCAGCGTCGCCGCTATACCAGTAGGCCGTCCCCATGTCGGTGCGAACGTCGGGATTCTCGGGATGAATCGCCAGTGCCCGTTCGTAATATGGGATCGCGTTCTGATACTGCTGCCCGTCGTAATAGACGTTGCCTAACTTGACCAATGAGTCAAAATCATTTGGATTTTTGTTAATGGCAGCAAGCAACGGAGCGGCCGACTGGGCGATCGCGGCCTGTACATCTTCTGAACTCCCCTGCTGCGGACGCGCTTCGGTTCCCTGCTGCGCGACAGCCGCGGCGGGAGCACCCGGCGACGCTGATCCGCGAAACAGATAACCCAGCGCCACTCCCAGCATCAGGCAGAATGCGGCCAGCAGATAAGCCTGCGGGCCCGTCCAGTTCCCTACCGCAGTCTGGGAGGCGCTAGTAGTTGATGGCGATTGCGCGCTCTTTGCGTTGCTCATGTTTGGTCGTCTCCAATTTGGTGCCGGCAGTCGCCGCTTCTGGCGATGGCAGATGGAACAGTTGCGCCACGGCCGCAGCCATCCGCTCCCGCTCCTCTTTTTCTGGCTGTTCCTTCACTTCGCGGTCCACGGAGCTTGCAATCTTCTGTAAGAGTTGACTTGTGATTGCGTGAAGCGACTGCACCTGCTCGCGTGAAAACGGACCGCGCTCCTCGAGAAAGGACTCCAGTTCCTGCCGGCAAATTTCGTCCAGGCGCCGCCGCAGCGCGACGATCGTCGGAACCGTACGCTCCGCGTGCAAACGTCCGCGGAAACCAAGCGATTCGGCCGCGACAATCTTCTCGGCCGCCTCCACCGCCGGTGTGTGCTCGCTTGCGTGACCTCTCGCCACGCGCTCCATGCCCTCTAGATCGTAGAGAAGAATCCCGTCCACTCGCCGGACTTCCGGATCCACGTCGCGCGGCACGCAGAGATCGAGGATGACCAGTGCCACCCGGTTCCTCTCCTGAGCAATGCGTTCAGCTTCTTCTCGCGTCAAAATCACGTGCGGACAGCCGGTCGAACTGATTACGACATCGGCGCTCAGCATGCATTTCCATCGGTCCGCCAGAGTGGCCGCTGTGCCTCCGAGCGCCTGGGCAAGTTCCTGCGCCCGGGATGCCGATTGATCGATGACTACTACCGACGATGCCCCGCTTTCCTTCAACCGCCGTCCGGAAAGTTCGTTCATCTTGCCGGTGCCCAGCAGTAGAATTCGGCGCCCCTCAAGTGATCCAAAGATCTCCCGCGCCAATTCCACGGACGCCGCAGGGATCGTAACGTCGATTTTGCCGATTGCGGTTTCGTTGGCCACGCGCTCGGAAACGGCCAGCGCTTTCTCCAATACCGCGTTCAGGAATCTTCCGCAGGCGCCCACGGTTCGCGCCTGCTCCCACGCGGCCTTTAGGAGTGGAGTGATCTGCGACTCTCCCAACACCAGCGAATCCAGGCCTGAAGCCACTCGGAAAACATGAGTCACGGCGGCATCATCCAGCAGCCGATAAAACCGCTCCCATTCGGTAAGCTTCAATCCGTGATCAGCACTCAGGAACTGCAGAAGGGAGTTCGCCGCCAGCGTGGGCTCGCTCGCCCACAGAATAAATTCAGTGCGGCAGCAGGTAGACAAAACGACAACTTCTTCAATGCCTTCGGCGCTCTTCAACTGCTGCAGAACGTTATAGCGCCGGGTTTCTCCGATCCAGAATCGCTCTCGCATCGAGAGCGGAGCCGTGCGATGGTTCAGTCCGACCACCATAACTGTGGAATCCACGGCGGTACCTCGCGGCGCAAGTTGCTACAAGTGGGAAGGCAAGCTGACTGCCAAAGATTAGATTCGTAAAGATACAGAGAATCGTCGCGTTATCAGCGACTTGCAGGACTGTGGAAGTTCCCTACACCTGCCAAGCCACTGATTCTGAGCCATATCACCCCCGCCTGCGAGTCATTTGGCGCGACCTCATGCCATCGCGATCGGATCGGGCCGAACTTGCGAAACGGTCTCGGCCCATCGCTGTGTAGTAAATCGACGCGGCCAAGTCGCAAAGCGGCGAAAGAATGCCCACGCCGCCAGGCGTGGACATCCAAACCAAACATCAACAACTGCCGAAGGCACCAAGGAGACTTCGAAATCTCCGCCGACTTCGATCACGCCGAAAGGTGACTCGAATCACAGACCAGGACACGCCCTTCCGCTGAAACTAACCGAGCATTAGTTCGTTCTTATCGCGCCTCGTCTGCTTGTGGGGAATTCGGAATAGCCGTGACCTGAGAGCAGCGAGCTTGAAATCGAAAGGAATAGCACTCATGAAGATAATGAAATTAGCCGCTGTGATCGCGATGATCGCCTTGGCGTTGTTCCTGATCCTGCCCAATCTGTCCTGGGCCGCCGACGATGGAGCCGCCATCTACAAAACGAAGTGCGCCATGTGCCATGGCGCCGACCTGGCCGGAAAGCCAGCCGCGAAGATTCCCAGCCTGGTTGCAGGAAGTGCCAAGACCGCCTCGGATGCCGACCTGACCGACATGATCGCCAATGGCGGGAAAGACAAGAAGGCGATGCACGCGTTCGCGAATAAAGGTGTAAGCGCCGACCAGATCAAGATGGTTGTCTCCTACATCCGTTCACAACAGAAGTAGCAAGCGTTGGTATGTGGCGCGGACCTGCCCTGAGCGAAGTCGATGGGGTATTCGCCCGCGCGGCTTGAAACATTGGAGGGGGTTTCGAGCCCCTCCATAAAGATCGCTGTTCCGATCCCGGATCGGAGCGTCGCGCTTGTCGCGGCGAAGGGCAAGGGTGAATATCGGCTCCCCGGCATGCACCGGCTATGGCAAACCGGATACCGGGTGTCCCCTCCCACTCCATCCGCCTCCTACACGGAACAGCACGCCCGGGTCTAGGTGCTCACCCCCAGACCCGGGCATTTGTGCTGCTAGCAATACTTGTTGAGCATTAATTGTCAGCCAGCTTTGAAAATCTGCGGTTTCTCCGCAGAAACTGCGAAATTCGGCTATATTGTCCCGTCATGACGGGCATCGTCGAGAACGTGAAGAGGCATCGCTCTGTTTTGAAGCTGGCGTTGGCGTTTTCTTTCCTTACAAGCTTCCTGCTGTTTGCGCTCAATCCCTACAAGGAAATTCTGGAGCGCTGGCATCTTGTGAAAGACCCGCCCCTCAGGGCGCCTCAGATCGCCAATAGATCGGGGCTCTAGCACCGCGTCACTCGCCGATGGTTTTCGAGACCGCATTTCTGCTTCCTGCAAGCCGGCTTACCACCTGGCAGCGTTCGCACTCGCAACGTACGTAAGGATTGGTCGGGTGCGAAATATGACCGCATTTCGGGCAGGCATACTCGCCGGCCGCACTCCGCAGCATGCGCTCAAAACCGAAACCTCCGGTGATGCAATAAGGGCAATGGGTTGGTTTATTCATTTACTTTGGTCACTCCAACGACGTGCCCTGAGGAGTTCTGAATGGGCCGCCTCACGAATGTAATTAGAATCAGAGCAAGTCCCTGGCCAAATCGACCTGCTCCGGAGATTTGCAGTTGGAGAGTCTTGGCACGGACGCTAGCACCCCCTTCAACGTCTGCGCGAAAAGTCTCACATCGGGCCCTCAAATGGCTTGTCACTCTTGGCGTTGTTACGATTTCCGGACAAATTGGATTTCCCGTCTATGAGAACACAACAGGAGCATACGATGTCCTCAGGAACCCAAGGGATCCCTGACATCCCTGGAAGCGACGATTACGATTTCGTCATTTGTGGGGAAAACCAAGTGCCTGTGGAATACACCATTGATCTGGAAAATTGCATCGTCAAAACACATTGCCGCGGGATAGTGACAGCCCGCGATATTTCCGAGCTTTCCTCCAAATTAGCCAAGGATTCCCGCTTTGCGCCGCGTTTTTCTGAAGTTGTCACCTTCGCGGACAATTGCAATCTGCAGATGGGTTTCCTCGATTTCCGCGCCGTATCGACCCTTGATCCGTTTTCGAACAGCTCTCGACGGGCTCTGGTGATTGGCTCGCGCGGCGCTCTCTACGGACTCGCCCGCATGTTCCAGACCGCCCGAAGTGAAAATCCTAATATCCGGATTATGGAAAAATTCGAGGATGCCCTGAACTGGCTCAGCCAAAAAGAACAAACACAAGCCGACTCTCATCACGCATAATCCAGCCCCTCCCGCCAGAACTGCACGAATTCTCTCGTCGCGCACGATCGTAACTTGCCTGACGAAACCAAAGATTACTAAGGTAGCAACAGCCTCCTCGCCCGTATTGGTGTATGGATTTGCAACGAAGTTCCAGATTCCTGACGACCTCGCGCTGGGGCGCATACGCCCTGATCGTTCTTGGCATGTCGGTGTTCGTAGGCTGGTTCACCGGCATAGGCGCGCTCCTGACTGTGTTGCCCGGTCGGATCACGATGAAGCCCAACACCGCTCTAGGATTCATCTGCGGGGGAATTTCTCTTGCCTTGCTGACGCGCTCGCGGGGCCGACGCAGTCAGACAGCCGGAACTGTTGCCTCTGTAATAGTAATGGCCGTGGGTCTACTCACACTTCTGGAATACCTGTTGCACGCCAGCTTCGGCATTGACCAGTTATTCTTCGCCGATCATGCTCAACATCTGTATCCCGGTCGCATGGCCCAGATCACGGCTCTCAATTTTTGCCTTATCGGGGCCGGTTTGCTTTTGCTTTCGCTTTCGGAGAAGCAAGCAAAATGGCCGCAGTTGCTGGCGCTTCTTAGCGGGTTCAGCGCGATCCTGGCCGTGATCGGATATCTGTACGGGGTGCCCGCCCTCTATGGCTCGATCCATTACACATCGATGGCGCTGCATACCGGTTTAGGCCTACTCATCCTCGCGGCCGCGGTGCTTCACTGCCGTCCCGATATGGGCTTGATGCGCGTTATCACCAGCAATAACGCCGGTGGCTGGCTTGCGCGCAGATTGCTTCCCGCAGCCGTCATCGTGCCCGCAGGGTTGGGGTCGATCTATGTGCACAGCCGTTTTTCGTCGTCGGATAATCGACTCGCGTTTGCGTCATTTGTGGTCGCGCTGATCGTACTTTTTGTCGGACTACTATGGGTCCTGGCTTATCTTCTGAACCGCCTCGAAAATGACAAAGCCACGGCCGAAAGCGCACTGGAGCACTCCGCAAAATTACTCGAACAGCGATACCGCGCCTTATTCGAAGACGCCATTGTCGGCGTGTTTCAGAGCACGCCGCAAGGCCGATTCCTCAGCGTGAATCCCGCCATGGCGCGGATGTTCGGATATATCTCTCCGGATGAAATGATCAACTCCATCACTGATATCGCCAACCAGATTTACGTCGATCCGAGTCGTCGAGCGGATTTCCGAGCGCGTATCCAGGAAGAGGGAGTAGTCCAGAACTTCGAGTATCAGGTCTATCGCAAAGACGGAACGATGATCTGGGCTTCGGCCAATGTTCGTGCGGTTTATGAGCATGGCGTGATTGCGCGCTACGAGGGAACCAATTCGGACATCACGGATCGCAAGCTACTGCAGGAGCAACTGGCGCAATCACAAAAGATGGAGGCGGTGGGAAGATTGGCCGGAGGAGTGGCCCACGATTTCAATAACGCGATCGGCGTCATCGTCGGCTATAGCGCCCTGCTTACGGAGCGCGTTGCCAAGGATGAAAAAGCACTGCAATTTGCGCAACAGATCAGTAAGGCCGGACAGCGCGCCGCTTCCCTTACCCGTCAATTGCTGGCGTTCAGCCGAAAGCAGCTCATCCAGCCGACAGTCCTCGACCTGAATACCATCGTCAGCGACACGGAAAAAATGTTAGGACGACTGATCGGCGAACATATCAAAATGACGGTGAATCTCGCGACCGACCTTGGACAGGTCAAGGCGGACCGGGGACAACTCGAGCAGGTGCTGATGAACCTCGCCGTGAACGCCCGCGACGCAATGCCGCGAGGGGGCAAGCTCATCATCGAAACGCTGAACGGGGATCTTGATGCCACCGCGATCAGCCAACACCCGAATGCCAAGCCCGGGGCTTATGTAGTGTTGAGCGTCAGCGATACCGGATGCGGCATGGACAAGGAAACACAGGCGCACATCTTCGAACCATTCTTTACCACTAAGCCCTTAGGAAAGGGAACGGGCCTCGGCCTCTCCACTGTGTATGGGATTGTGCAGCAGAACAACGGGTACATCTGGGTCTATAGCGAGCCGGAAAAAGGCGCGCGCTTCAAGATCTACTTCCCCAGAATTTCTGAAAAGGTGGAGCAACAGGCGAACTCAACCGACGCGGTTGTGGGCGGATCGGAGACCATTCTTTTGGTCGAAGATGATGAGTGCATGCGAGACCTCACGCTCAATTGCCTGACGACCTCAGGCTACCGCGTTCTGACGGCCGCCAATGGCGAAGAAGCGATTCTGGTCGCCAGCGAAGAAGTTACTCCGATTCATCTGCTGCTTACCGACGTGGTCATGCCGGGAGTCAGCGGCCGCCAACTCGCCCACAGCCTGATCTCCTGTCGACCCGAACTGAAGCTGCTCTACATGTCAGGCTACACCGCCGATCTGATGGCCGATCAGGGCGTCCTGGAATCGAGTCTCGCTCTTCTGGAAAAACCATTCACAAAGGAAGATCTTCTCCGCAGCGTCCGCCGCGTGTTGGATGGACCACAGCTGGCGGGAACGGCAAAGGCAGGCTTATAGCCCACTCTGCGCAGCTGTAGGATTTTGTGGAGCATCCCACTGTTCCGTTTCATTGACTTCCTGGCCGGTCAAAACAGGTGTAACTCTCGTGCTTCTGACGGATGGAAGCGAGACTTGCGAAGTCGGTCACCAGACCGTGTGATTCAAATCACAGCCTTTTTCCACTTCCAAAACTACCCTAGACCTTGCTTGTGGGCGCGTCCGACCGGGACGCGGAAAGGGGTAACTTATGGCAGCGGTTGCGGATCCGACTTCAAAGATGGGCGCTGTGGCCCACGACTTTTCCCGAAATCCCATGCTGGTGTACTGGGAGATGACCCAGGCTTGCGGGCTTGCCTGCAAGCATTGCCGCGCCGAGGCCATGCCGACGGCTAATCCCCTTGAGCTCACCGCCGAGCAGAGCAAGCGTTTCCTGCGGCAACTGGTCGACTTCGGCAATCCCCTCCCCCATCTCATTCTGACCGGAGGCGATCCGCTCAGCCGCAAGGATATCTACGAACTGATCGATTACGCCAACGGGCTTGGCCTGGAAGTTTCGATTACTCCAAGCGCGACACCCGAACTGACCAACGACGCGATCTCCAAGCTGAAAGAACATGGTATCCAAAGTATGGGACTGAGCCTCGACGGCTCCTGTGCCGAAAAGCACGACGCGATACGCGCGGTCCCGGGGACCTTCGAGCGAACCATGGAGGCGGCGCGCCACTGCGGAAGCATTGGGATGCCGATTCAGGTGAACACGCTGGTTGCGGAAGAAACCGCCGACGATCTGCCCGCAATCTACAACCTGCTGCGCACCAACTTCCCGGTGATGCGCTGGAGCCTGTTCATGCTGATCTCGGTAGGCCGCGGCAAGGCTCTGAACGAAGTTTCCCCGGAAAATGGCGAAAAGATCATGCGCTGGGTATTCGACCTCTCTCCAGACGCGCCGTTCATGATCAAGACAACGGAAGCGCCGTCATATCGCCGCATTGCAATCGAAATCATGCGCGCCTCCGGCAAAGCCAGCAACGAGATGAAGGCCACGTCGGTCTACAAGGGATTCCAGATTCGCGACGGGCACGGCATCGTCTTCGTTTCGAATCTGGGAGAGATTTATCCGTCAGGTTTTTTGCCGCTGCGTTGCGGCAATGTCCGCGTGGATTCGCTGGTCGATGTCTACCGCAACTCGGAAACCTTCCACGCCCTGCATTCGCCCGACATGTTCCACGGCAAATGCGGAGCCTGCGAGTACAGCCACATCTGCGGCGGATCGCGCGCTCGCGCCTTCGCCTATACCGGCGACGTGCTGGGTACGGACCCGTTCTGCCCCTACGAACCCGCGGCAAAATAATGTAGCCCAGATGCATTCGTCCGGGGTTGCGCGCGGACGCGCGCAACTGCGGGCGCAAATCGCTCGAGGAAAGCCACAGCTAAGTAGCGTAGCGTCACACGCTCGCTACGCTCGCGGGGCGGACGAATGCGTCCGCCCCTACGCTATTTTGCGTGGCGGCTGGCGCGGCGTTTGAGCGGTGGGATTACACCCTTTTCGGGCGTCTCGGTCTCGATCTGCTCGGTCATGTGATGCAACGGCCGATCTCCCGCTGATGACAACTGCCCGGCCGAAGCTTTCACGCTCAATCCCTGCCCCGTATAGATCGCCTCATGGAATGTCGTTGCTGAATTCGCCGCCGCCACCGCGAACACGCCATGGGGCACGCCGTTGGCAAACACCGTCGCGATATAGTCCCCGACCATCCAGCCATTCTGCGAAGCGGGCAACCAACTCAAAAGCGACGGCCCGGCAATCGTCGCGGGAGTATTCCAGGTTGAACCGCCATTCGCCGACGAGGTGAATCCCACGTAAAGTTGACAGGTCGAGAACGCGCAGTTGGTCTGCGGATAGTAGTAGTAGTGAATTCCCACGTGCGCCGTACTGCCCGCAGTTGCCGGGTCAATCCCAATCCCAGGGATGAAGTAATCCGCCGTGCTGCTCACCACGTCGATCGGCACGCGGGTCACCGCGCTCCAGTTCGCGCCATCCGGCGACGTGCTGTAGACCAGGTCGTTGGCCGAGCAGTTGGCTCGGAAGCGACAATCCTCCCAAACGACCCAAACATTTCCGGCGCCGTCCACAGCTGCCGAAGGCAGCGGCCCGCTGCGAATCCCGCCACCATCCGCATGCGACTGCATGTTCGAGATGATCGTCGTGGCGCCCCAGCTTGCGCCGCCATCGGTAGAAGTGAACGCACCCATATTGTTCGACACAAGCCACAGAGGCACGATGACGTTGCCATTGGGCTGCACCAGCGGTTGTCCTCCGATACCTCCGGTCAAATCAGCGGTCGCCGTGCCCGCGCTCCAGGTCAGACCGCCGTCGGCCGAAGTGCTCATCAGGATCTGCTCGAAGTTCGCGGGATCGTCCCATTCGACATAACAGTTGCCATAGTGTGGGCTGTTCGACCAACTGTCGCAGACAATCCAGTTCTTGTCGGATGAGGCTGCGCTTGGATCGACGCTTACCGGACTCTGCCAGGTTTGCCCACCATCGGTGGATCGGCTCACTACCACCGCTGGAGTCCGGGTGCTGGCGATGGGAAGCGAAGCGATCATCCACACCTGATGCTTCGCGTCGTACGCGACCGCAGGATCGCTGGCCGCATCGTACGGACCCGTTCCTTCGCCTTTCGTGAGGCCGGGAAGAGATCCGTGCGCCCATGTGGAACCGCCATCGGTCGAAGTCGCCCACCCGATATCAGTCCCACCGCCCTGCACGATACGACCCACCTGAAACGCCGCGACCAGCGTGTTTCCGTTGGCCAGCATGTGCGGCTCAACTTCGGTGGCGTGCTGTCCGGGACCGACCGTGAATGGATCGGAACTGAGTTTCGTCAGATTGGAACCGATGGGATTTTGCGGCGGCTGCGTTTGTGTCGTCGTGCTCGTGAAGTTGGCCGCCGGAGACCCGGAGCAGCTCGCGAGCGCGAGCAGTCCGGCAACCAGAACAATCGGAGCGATTCCGTAAAAAACTTTGACAGCCGTTCTCGCCATGCGCCCGTTGCGATCTGCAGAGTTCTATGTGGATCGCCGTCGCGTCATCATGACCTGCCGCAGCGCCGCGTTTCAATTGCAATTCTGCATGCTCGATTACTTAGGGCACGAGCGGCCGACCGATTTGCGCGGCCCGCTCGAAGATAACGGCAGTATCGTCCTGGTAGATCGGCTTCCACTGCGGCGATTCGAGCAGCAGATTGGTCAACGCCGTATTTCTGGGAAACATCACCAGCGTGAAGTACTGGCTGTCGAGGAACTGCTGCCACCCCTGTTCGACGCGGATCATCTTCAAGTAAGACTTGAAGAATTCCTCGCCATACAGATCGTGGCGATCATCTACAATCACTCGTTCGCCGGGATACAGCCGATAGATTAAGTACCCGCCCCATGAGTCCGGAGCCAGAATCGGCCCGGTGAGCCGATGAGCTTCGAAGTAATTCACCGCCTCAACCGGCATGCGCCTGGGATCAAAGTGGGCATTCATGAGCTGAGCCGAACCCAGCCGTCCTCCGCCGGCGGCAATGGCCAGCGTGAATGCGAATGCCGCAATTGGCCAGAGATGTCCGCGAAGCCCCGACTGCAACGCACTCATGCGGGAAGAGAACCCTCCGGCCGATGCTGGCGAGAGCAACGGCCCAATCACGAGCACTAGCAATAAAGAAGACACGGGAATGTTGCGCGAGGAGTAGAGCCCGGTGTAGACCGCGAACAATAGAACTAAAACGCTGCTTGGCCGCAGGGTCCGGCCGCGACAGGCTACTGTCGCGACCGTCGCAAGCAGCAGCACAAGAAAGCAGCGTTGGGCCACGCCGTGAAAATCCGGCGACTGGAATTCCTCAATGTGATTCATGAGGAATCGATCGGAAAGATAGTGGAAAATATGGACGTGGAGCTTCCAGCCATAAGGGTTGATCAAGCTGGCTCCGGTCGAAACCACTCCCACCCAAAACAATCGCCAGGAGCGCTCGCGCGCGGCAATCCTCCGGAGTGTCAGTTCAATCCGATCTTCCTTCGCCCGAAATGAGTCCCAGAGCGCGGCGACCCAGAAAATTCCCACTAGCACTAACCCCACCAGAAATCCGCCATGAAAATTGACCCAGAACAGCATGAGCACGGGCAGCACCCACACCCTCCACAGGGTGGCGCGGCGGCCCGCCATGGAGTCGCGCTCGCATTGATCCAGAATCGCGAACCAGGCCACAGTGAATAGCCAGCTCACAACATGCGGACGCGCAAGGAAGTGAATCATCGAAGCCACGATCGCGAGCAGAAGCAGGATCACGGCCGTGACGGCATTGACGCCGCGCTTTACGAGCAGGTGCATCGTGAGCCCGAACACCGCCGCAATGATGAGGGCGTTGTACCAGACCTCCCCATTCAGCCCCATGGCTGAATCCAGCCAGCCCACTTTCACATCGTAGAGCCACTCCCACGCGAACCACGGCTTCCCTGCCATGGTGGAAGAAAACGGATCGGTGTGCGGGATGTGGTGAGTCGACAAAATCAGCTGGCCGGTGCGGATGTGCCATCCAATACCGGCATCGCCGAGCAGCCGAACCGCCAGCGGCGTAAACACCAGCAGACAAAGCAGGGCGACAAAGATCACGTCCGCAATCGAAGGCATGGCAAAACGTAGCCAAAGCGGCAGATTGGCGGCAGATGATCTTCTGTATCCCTCGGGCATCGGGCTGAATCTTATAGAGCAAGGGAAGGAACGGCAAGATGACGAGCGGAATCCAAGGCGATGGTCGGCCGCGCGTGGTCATCGTGGGGGGAGGCTTTGGCGGCCTCAGCGCCGCCGACACGCTGGCGAAGGCACCCGTTTACGTCACCCTGATCGACCAGAAGAACTATCACACCTTCCAGCCGCTGCTTTACCAGGTCGCCACCGCGGGGCTGTCTCCGGGAGAGATTGCCGCGCCCCTGCGTTCGATTCTGCGTTCTCGCAATAATGTCGAGGTGCTGATGGCCGAGGTCACCGGCTTCGATCTGACGCGCCGAACCGTGAAAACTCGCGAGACCGAGATTCCCTACGATTACCTGATTGTCGCTGCCGGTGCGCGGCACTCTTATTTCGGTCACAACGAATGGGAACCGTACGCGCCCGGACTGAAAACCGTCGAAGACGCCATCGAGATCCGGCGCCGCGTGCTGCTGGCTTTCGAAGTGGCCGAGCGGAATACATTCGCGGGGGAAGTCGCGCCGCCGCTGAATTTCGTGATTGTAGGCGGCGGACCGACCGGCGTGGAACTTGCCGGAACCCTGGCGGAGATCTGCCATCACGCACTAACGCATGAATTCCGCTCCATTGATCCCAAGCGCGCGCACATTCTTCTGCTCGAAGGCGGAGCCCGCGTGCTGCCGACATACAGCGAAGATCTTTCTCGCAGCGCCGAGGAACAGCTGAAACATCTGGGCGTGGACGTGCGCACTTCGACGATGGTCGATGGCATCGAACCCGGCGCGGTCCACTTTGGCTCAAGCCGTATGCCGGCAGCCGTCATTCTCTGGGCTGCCGGCGTAGCGGCTTCGGGCTTGGGAAAGGAACTAGGTGCGCCGGTGGATCGTGACGGCCGCGTCAGCGTTCTGTCAGATTGCAGTATCCCGGGTCATCCCGAGGTGTTCGTGATCGGGGATCTCGCGGCGCATAAGGATGAACGAGGAAAGTTGCTCCCCGGCGTGGCCCAGGTGGCAATCCAGCAAGGCCGCTTTGCGGCAAGATTGATTCGGCGTGAGGTCGAATCGCATGCTGCCGCGGGGGCCCGTTCAGCGTTTCATTACCACGACAAGGGCAACCTTGCGACGATCGGCCGCGCCGCGGCCATTGCTGAAATCGGTAAGTTTCACATTTCCGGATTTATCGCCTGGGTGACGTGGCTTTTCGTGCACATCTTTTTTCTCATCGGATTCCGCAATCGCGTGTTGGTGTTCATCCAGTGGGCATGGTCCTATTTCACGTATGAACGCAGCGCGCGCCTGATTACGGGCAGCACCGAACTGCCCGGCTGGACGGGGACAACTCGCAGTCCAGCCGCCCCAAAGACCGTCCCGGAAGAAAACCGCTCGCGCGCGGCCGATTAGAGCGAAAATAGCTTTGATGGTGTGCTCAGCGAGAGGAACCCTCGCCATCCTGAGCGAAGCGAAGAACCTATGCATCTTTTAGGGATTAAGACCGGGACTCGAGCGATCCAGCGCCTTTGTCTAGCCGTATTTTTTTTGGCTTCATTCTCTTTCGCCGCCTCGGCGCAAGTTCTCAAGATCACCGTTGACGACACTATCCAGCCGATCAGCGGGGAATACATCGCGCGAGCGATTGACAAAGCTCATCGCGACAATGCGCAAGCTCTGCTTATTGAACTCAACACTCCCGGCGGCCTGGTGAGTTCTACGCGCGAGATCATCGAAAAGATCACTTCATCGCCGGTTCCCGTGATTGTCTACGTCACGCCGACTGGAGGGCATGCGGGATCAGCGGGGATTTTCATTCTCGAGTCCGCGGATGTTGCGGCAATGTCTCCGGGAACCGCCGCGGGCGCGGCGCACCCGGTTTCCTTCATCGGCCCCATGCAGGTCAAGACCGATGATGAGATGAAGCACAAGATTGAGAACGACGCCGCGGCGCTGATGCGATCGGTCACTTCCAAGCGCGGCCGCAACATTCAGGCCGCGGAGAGCGCGGTGCGTGAGTCGCAGTCGTTTACCGATCAGGAGGCGCTTTCACAACACCTCATCGATTACATCGCCTCCAGCCCTGAGGATCTCTTCCGCCAGATGCAGGGCAAGCCATTCAAGCGTTTCAACGGACAATCCGACACGCTCAACCTCGTCGGCCAGCCCATCGTCGGGTACGACATGACTCTGAAGGAGCACATTCTCGACACTCTGATGGATCCGAATGTGTCGTTCCTGCTGCTCGCCATCGGAGCCCTGGCGCTTTACATCGAGTTCAACCACCCGGGGGCGGTGATTCCCGGAACCATCGGAGTCGTGTTCATCATTCTCGCCATCTTCGCGCTCAACCTTTTGCCCACGCGGTTTGCGGCGTTGGGGCTCATTCTCGGGGCCTTCGCGCTGTTTGCCGCCGAGGCGAAATTCGCCAGCCACGGTATCCTCACGATCGGTGGGATCATTCTTTTGACCCTGGGCGGCCTGCTGCTGGTCGATGCACCCATCCCCCAGATGCGAGTCCATCTTGTGACAGCGCTGGCAGTGAGCATCCCGCTGGGGCTGATCACGGCATTCCTGATGACGATTGCGCTCAGAGCTCGCCACAACAAGATCGTTACCGGAGCACAGGGACTGATCGGAGAGACCGGCGTGGCGCAAACGGAGCTCTCGCCACAAGGGAAAGTTTTCGTTCACGGCGAGTTGTGGGATGCGGTCGCATCCACATCTCTGCCGGTGGGACAATTGGTGCTCATACAGGATGTAGATGGCTTAGTGCTGCAAGTCGCGCCGCTCACAGCCACGCCACCGCCGGCAAGAACCGTGAGTGCAACGTCGTGAAGGACAGCGGAGCCCGGGTCAGGGAAGTCAAACCTCTCTAGCAAATTGTCATCTCGACCGAAGCATGCCCTCCGTTTGCGGAGGGGCATGCGGAGTGGAGAGACCTTGCGTAGCTGCTTTATCCTCAGGCCACCATGCCACGGCTGCGGAGCTTCGCTCTGCTGGACAGCCGGGGGCGGCTGTCCCCACATGGCCTCACTTCAAATTGAACAACGCGTTCACGTGCGCGGTGACCGTCACTGTTTGTGGCGTGAACTCTTCGGTTGGAGCGGGGGGTGGGGCGGCTTTGTCCATCATCATCGGCCGCATCACCCGTGCCATCATCGGCCGTGGGCCCTGCTCGAACGTGTCCACGGACGCGTACGACAGATCCCCCAGCATGCGTCCGCTCGCGCGGGCCAGCGTCTCAGCGGAATTGTGGGCCCGCTGGTAGGCATCTTCTACAGCCTTATCCTTGGCTTCGTCCATATTTTCGAGCGTGTAGTTCAGCGTTTGCGATTCGCTGACATTGGAATCGGCCAGTTGCTGCGAAACAGGAGCCACTTTCGCAAAGTCCTTCAGCTTGAGGGTGACGTCGGTGGCCACACGATATCCAATCACTTTTTGTTTCGGATTTTTCCAGTCGTAGACGGGCTGCACCGACAGAAAGCCGATGTTCGCCGCCTTCGGTTCGATACCGTTGGCGCGCAGCACCTGCCGCACCTGCTCGACATCTTTGGATGCATGCGCAAACGCCGCCTGCGAAGTGTCTTCCTGTGCGGAGATATGAAACTGAATCAGGGCGGTATCGGGAGCGGCTTCGCATTTTCCATCCGCACCGACAAAAACTGTGTTCGCCTGCGCAGCGACCGTGGGATGTTCCTGGGCAAGAGCGGCGGCAGCGAGAAGAACCAAAGAGAGAGCAATCCCAACTTTCACGAAAAGCCTCCGAGGAGTCACACGAAAAGTCTACGCTTTCCGGAGCACTCACCCGAAGAACGTGTCAGGGAGTAAAAGTTGCTTTGGGAATGCCAGACGAGATCGCGAAGCGAACTCGTTCGGAACTATCTAGCGCAGGCTCAGATTCCGATCCAGCCGGATCTCCAGCGCAGTTCCCTTCTCCAACACAAGATCGTGTCCCGACTCGAACGCAGTCAGCGCCGAATCCGCAGCGCCATTGCCCGCACCCTCAGCCGCGCCTTTCTTTCCGCCTTCGTGCATCCCCTGCGCCGCGCCTTCGCCCGCGCCAACCACCACGGCTTCGGCGATCTGCTCTTTCGTCATGCCCTTGCGCCCAATCTCTCCCTCTTCGCCGACCTGGCTGAGACCGTGTTCGCCGGGAACTCCGGTGACGGTAGCGATCAGCGGCATCCATCCATGCGGAGTATCGATCTCGTCAAAGCTCAGCAGCAGGCGCCGATGTAATCCGGGCTCGACCGCGCTGATGTGGCCTTTGATTTTGCGGCCTGCATCGAGAGTCATTCCGTTGTCGGCCACAAGAGGCTCCGCCAGTTTCGCCTGAAAGTGATCGCCCGCCTTGGCAGTATGGGTATCGAGCTTGTCCGTGATCTGAATCAGAACAGTCGTCCCCATAGGAACTGCATTGACCGGTGCGGGAGCGGCATCCTGGGCCAACAAGCCAAGGGGCACAATCAAGCAAAACAAAAGAATCGGACCGCGAACGGAGGGATTCATGTGGGTCTCCTGGGATCAGGTAGGTGCTTCAAGTTGGATGGGAATTTGGACAAAAGTGCTGCTTGGGCTGGATGTTAATGAACCTGAAAGGTTTGCATCGGTGACGTGGATCATTTAGGCCGGGGTTTTTTGGCCCGAGAAAATGCAAACAGCCTTCACGCTCGCTCAGAATGCAGAGCATATTTCCGTCAAAATGCTCAGCTTCTTGCCACGCTGGGGTATGCCACCCGTTCCGTCTGAGCCTCGATGTCGCGGCGCAGGTCTTCCCAGACCGAATCGGGCATCTCGAGGAAAACGCTCACCACTTCGGGATCAAACTGCGTCCCGGAGCAGCGCTTAATCTCCGCGCGCGCCGCCGACATGCTTTGCGCCTTCCGGTAAGGGCGGTTCTGCGTGATGGCGTCAAACGTATCGGCGACCGAGAAAATGCGCGCCCCCAGCGGGATTTCATCGCCCTTCATGCCGCGCGGATACCCGCTGCCATCGAAATGCTCCTGGTGCGAATAGACAATCTCCGCCGCCTCGCGCAGCACGGGAATTTTCTGCACCAGCTTGTAGCCGAGATAACAGTGCTCGCGCATGATCGCGATTTCATCGGGCGTGAGTTTACCCGGCTTGTTGAGGATGTTGTCGGGAATCGCCATCTTGCCGATGTCGTGCAGGAACGCGCCGCGGGCAATGATCTCGATCTGGTCCTTGGGAATACCCATACGGGCCGCAATGGCCATGGTGTACGCGGTGACGCGGCGGGAGTGACCCTCGGTCTCGCGATCCTTGTAATCGAGCGCCTCGCCCAGAACTTCCAGCGTGATGTCGTACGAGCGCTTCAACTGTTCCATTGCGGCCTGCAACTGATTCGTGCGCGCTGCGACCAGCGATTCCAAGTTGATCTGGTAAGTCCGGTTCTCAACCTTCAGCCGCCGATTCTCCAGCGCCCGGCTGACCGTGTTCAAAAGCTGTTCCCGTTCGAAGGGCTTGAGCAGGTAGTCGTAAGCTCCATTGCGGATGGCGGCCAGGGCGACCGAAATGTCATGTACCGCGGTGACCATCACCACGGGCATGTCAGGATATTTCTCCTTGGTCCGCTCCAGCAAGCCGATGCCATCCAGATCGGCCATCATCAGGTCCGAAAGCATCAACTCGAACTCATTGCCCGAACCCAGTAGGGCTAAGGCTTCCATGCCGGAAGCCGCCTGTTTGCAGGAATATCCCGCGGTCGTGAGCATGGAGGCCACGATCTCGCGAATCGCTTCTTCGTCATCAACGACCAGAATGCGGTCAGGCATGGGCAGGATGCACGAAAGTCTATCGGCGATTGTAATCGAGCTACGAGATACCGAAAGTAATCATTTAGGTCCGGAATCTCCATCGAGAAACCACCCCGCCGTGATATTCAGAAAGCTGGATACCCGTACGTCCGAAACGCGATGACCACTTCGTTCGGTTCCATCTGGAGCGTGGCGGCGCAGCTGGGGATCGCCCGGCCGTCTATGGCGGACTGGATGCTGATCCTTCTGCTGGGCGCGTCCCTGCTTGTGCTGCTGGCGTTCCGGGAACGCTATTTCAAAATCTGGGTGGCGGGCTGGACCGTCCTGGTCGCTTCCCGGCTGGTGGAATACTCGCTGGCCGCCCGCATCCCTGCCCCGTTCGAAGCGGTGGCCGTTCAGTCGACATTCGTGCTTGCCGTGGGACTGCTCTGCGGCGCGGTTCTGGTTTATAGCCGCAGCCGCAACCTGATCGTTCCAATCGCGGTGATTACGCCTGTGCTGGTGGGACTGGCCGGGGCGCGCGTTCTGTTGATGCCGGATTCCCTGCCGCTGCGAGTGGGCGTAGAAGTCAGCTATCGCCTGCTCCTTCTGACCGCCTGTTTCGCCCTCATTCGGGCGCGTCGCGGACGGTGGGAAGTTCCGGCATGGATTCTGGGTTTTTGCCTGCTCTGCCTGCATCTGCCCTGGTCGCCGTTTACTGACTTCTTTTCGCCTGGCCTGATTCTGGCGGCCCAATTCACCCTTGCCGGCTCCATGCTGCTGATCGTGTTCTCGCAAGCGCGTCGCCGCTCGCAACGGCTTCTGGCGATGCAGGCGCTGACCGTAGCCGTCGCCAACGCCCAGCAATATGGAAACGTGGTGCAGGTCGCGGTGCAACAGTTGAAGCGCACGCTACCTGTGCGTGCCGCATGGTTCCGCTTGATTGAAGGCAATCAACTCGTGGCCACACATGCTGCGGGAGTTTCCGCAGACTTCTTGCGGGATGCGGGGTTGGCCGAAATCAGCGAGGAAATTACTCATCTGCTGGAACAATCCGAAGCTCGCATCAGCAAGCGCGACGCCGCCAGTCCCGAAGATGTGGACCTGCTGCACGGGGAAAAGATCTGGCAGGTCGTCACGGTTCCAGTGCTCGGCAACAAGTCGCCGATCGGGCTCCTGTTTCTGGGCAGTTCCGCCACGAGAGACTGGACCGGCGAAGAACTCACGTTCCTGAAGGCATACGCCAAGCAGTTGGCTGTCGCGGTAGAGAATTTCCGTCTGCTCGAACAAGTCTTGCGTTCGCAACGCCAGTGGATGAATACATTTGATTCCATCCACGACATTATCCTGGCGCATGACTCGGAGAACCGGATCATCAAGGCCAATCAGGTGCTGCTCGAACATCTGGGCAAAGCTGCCGCCGACGTGCTTGGCAGTGCCTGCGAAAGTGCCCTGCCGCACACCTATGGCGAGTGGACCGGCTGTCCTTATTGCGCGCGTGGCACCGATGAAGAATTCACAGAGGGCGCCGACCCCTGCTTCGGCGGCTTTTCGGTCGTTTCCACCTCGACCTACTCGGAGCAAGGCAGCCCCCAAAAGGGCGTCATTCACGTCGTTCGCGATATTACCGCACGCCGCTCTGCCGAGGAAAAATATCGCTTGCTGTTCGAGCAGGTCCAGGAAGGCGTTTATGTGGCTACGCCCGATGGCCGCCTGGTCGACTGCAATGATGCATTCATGCACATGCTCGGGTACTCGTCGCGTTCCGAGTTGATGGTCCTGAATCTCGACAATGAGGTTTGCGTGGACGCGCGCCAGCGCGAGGCCTTCCGCCGCGAAATCGAGTCGAATAATTACGTCCGCAATTTCGAGATCACGATGCGCCGCAAGGATGGCACGCTGCTGCTGGCCGTCGAAAGCAGCTTTGCCACCCGCGATTCCAGCGGCAACGTCGAACGCTATCAGGGATTCGTGCTCGACATGACCGAGAAGCGCCGCGCCGAAGACGAGATGCGGCGCCGCAACCGCGAGTTAAACGCGCTGAATGCCATGGCGGTCGTGGCGGCGCAGTCATTCGACCTCGACGAGATCCTGAATCTCACGTTACGGCAGGTGGTCACGCTGTTCGGCGTGGAGAGCGGCTCCATGTATCTCTGCGATATCGACTCGCCCACCTACCGCAGGCGCGCAAACTGGGGGCCGCGCAGCCGCGATGCTTCCCGGCCGGCGGAGATCACCTTCGAGGCCGGATTCGGCGACCTGGTAGTGCGTTCGCGCGCCGAAGTGGTGACGGCGGAATATCTGCCGCACCTGCCGCCGAAAGTTGCCGAGTTCCTGAAATCCGATTCTGACCGCTCGTGGCTGTGGGTCCTTTTCTGGGGTAAGGACGCGCCCGTCGGCATCATGGGCCTGTGCAGCTACGTCGGCTATGAATACTCCAGCAACGACGAAAACCTTCTCGTCGCCATCAGCCGCCAGCTGGCCACGACTATCGAGAAAGTCCGGCTGTATGAGGAAACCTGCCGCGCCTACGAAGATCTGCGCAAGACGCAGGAGCAACTGCTCCAAAGCGAAAAGATGTCGGCAGTCGGCCAGCTCATCGCCGGCGTCGCCCACGAACTGAACAACCCGCTCACCGCGATTCTCGGATATGCCGAGCTGCTCGAAACCGAAGGTCTTGCAGAACGCCCCGCCGATTACGTCAGCAAGCTGTTCAAGCAGGCGCAGCGCACACATAGAGTCGTCCAGAATCTGCTTTCCTTCGCGCGCCAGCGCAAGCCGCAGCGCGAAGACGTGGACATCCGCAAAGTGCTCGACGAAACGCTCGCCCTGCGCGACTACGACCTCAAGATCAATAACATCAACGTCACCCGAGAGGTTCCATCCGAGCCAACGATGGTTGTGGCCGACCCGCACCAGATCGAGCAGGTTTTCCTCAACATCATTAACAACGCGGTCGACGCCATCCTCGAAACCGGGCGCACCGGCAAGATCAAGATTCACGCCTTCTCGCAGAACGGACACGTCTGCACCCAGTTCACCGACGACGGTCCCGGCCTCAAAGATCCCAAGCGCATTTTTGATCCCTTCTACACCACCAAGAGCGTGGGCAAAGGCACAGGCCTCGGCCTGAGCATCTGCTACGGGATCGTGAAGGAACATGGCGGAGACATCACCGCGCACAACGCTCCTGAAGGCGGCGCCGTAATCGAGGTGAAACTGCCCATGGCAGCGCAGGTCTCTACGCCCGCTCCGGAACCTGCGACACTCCAGGCTCGCCCCCGCGAGAATGCGATCAGCGGCCGGGTGCTCCTGGTGGAAGAGGAAGAGGCGGTGCTCGAATTCGAGCGCGACGTGCTCACCGGCGCCGGAGCCGCCGTGGTCACCGCCCGCAATAGCGAAGACGTAAAGACCCGCCTGCTCTCCGAGCCCTTCGACGCCGTGATCATGAACGGACGCATGCCCGGCGAATGGAACGCCCGCGAATCCTACGCCTGGATGAAGTCCAACTGCCCCGGCCTCGAGGGACACGTCCTGTTCACGTTCTCGAATGGGATCGATACCGACAAAACTCAAGCCGATGGCCGCAGCTTCCTGCAGGAAAATAACGTCCCCTACCTGGTCAAACCCTTTGAAGTAGCCGAACTGATCGCCCAGACGCGCCGGTTGCTGCAGAAAACACAGGCCGCGGGTGCGGGCGCAAACTAAGGCGGCATGTCCAACCGAATCCTGTATGGGCAACTTCTACACGAACATCACTCTCAAAACCTCCGACCGCGAGGAGGTCATCGAGCATATGAGGGTCCACGGACGCGCCTGTTTCGTGTCTCCCACCTCTCGAGGGTTTACGACCGTATACGACCGTATCGCTGATGAGCAGGACCTCCGCGACTTGGAGAATCTTGCGCTGGATCTCTCTTCACGGTTCCAGTGCATTGCGTTGGCTGTGCTAAATCATGACGACGACATTCTGTGGCTGGCTCTGGCGGGAAACGGAAATTGGCTTACCCAGTATCAGTCCGATCAGATTCTCAGCGGCAGCGCTTGGCGATTGGCCTCGGCTTTCAATGTTCCTGGCCTCCTGCCGCTCATCTGGGTATCAATGAGGTGGCCGATCATCCTGTTTCAGATATGGCGGCACAGTCTCATAGCTTGGGCTCTCGGTATTCCGGGCTCGTCGGTTGGGTTCGGCTACAGGTATCTGTCCAGAGGTGAACACCCCTCCGCAAACGACATCACGGAGTTTGAGAAAATCTGAGTGAAAGTGCCCTATGTCCCGGAGGTGTTCCGAGACATAGGATTGCTGTCAGCTTCGCGCCTCAGAACGCAAAACGCAACGCAAACTGCATGAACCGTGGCGTAGTCAGCGTCTGTGTATATTTTCCGAACTGCGTCGGGTCCTCGGACAGACTTGGTTGAGCGGTACTCCCGACGGGTCCGCGAACGTCATAGCGCACCGAGTTGGTTACGTTGAAGGCCTGCCAACTAAACTCCAAGCGCCGCTGCTCACCCAAAGAAAAATTCTTGCTGACGCCCGTGTCCATGTCAAACGAGCCGTCGCCAATAACAGAGTTGCGGACCCCGGACTCGCCGGGCCACTCGGGACGGAACGCTGCCTCAGCTTTGGCTGGGTCGGCAAAGATGTCCGGCCCTATGTCATGGCCATTCACCATCGCATGCTTCGGACTCGTGGCCGCCGGTGATGGCCCGTTCGGCATGGCATCGCCTTCGATGTTCCAGTTCGTAGCCCATGTGAACCCATTGTCGACCGTGATCGGGAAGCCGGTAGTGCGGCGGAATATGCCGGATACATGCCAGCCTCCGATCAGTTCATTCAGAAGATGGTTAACGTTTCCAGCTAGCCGTTGTCCGCGTCCAAATGGAAGCTGATAAACGAGGTTCGCATTGACCTGGTGGAAGGGATTGAAATCAGATAATCCGCGCAGGGCGAGGGGGTCGTAGGAATTGATGACAATTCCACCCCCGTTCAGATCGTTGCCCGTTCCGCCCGTGCCTTCGTAAGGACCGACACGCTCGGCAGCCGAAGCCTCGTCAAACGCCTTCGACCACGTATAGTTGAACTGCCCTTGCAGATTGGCTCCCCAGCGGGCGTTATAGGTCACCTGCAAGCCGTTGTAATCCGAAGTGCCGATGGTTCGCCACGCATAAAGCGAGCTGAACTGATCGTGGTAGAAAGCGAAAGGACCGTATTTGCTGTGGGGGAGTGGCGAACCGAGTCCAGTAATCGAGGCCGGCAGGTCTAATTCGTAGAGCGAGAACGTCTCGTTGTGGAAATAACAGTTCCAAAGCTCATAGACGTTTTGAGTGGCTGTCGGATTGGCAGGAATGTTGCCCGGGGCGCAATTTTGCCCGTTATTATTGAGAGCCGCCTGAGTGGCAGCGCCTGCCATGGCTGGGAACAAGTTTTCCCAAAACGGTATTTTCTGGATTGAGCCCACATTGGAGCCGGCGGCTGCCGCCTTCGAGAGCGTGGTAGCCGCATCAAAATACCTCGTGCCACTCGTTGGATCCTTCAGATTGATCGGCATGGCCAGATCAACCTGCATCGGCAGACGTCGGGCTACGCTGCCTACATATGCGATCTGAAGCGACGAGCGCGACGTGATTTGACGCGACAGGGAGAAGTTAAAGACGTGTGTATAAGGCGTCTTCACTGTCTGATCGAGCCCCCAATTAATCGCAAATGCGGTATTGGATGGGGTGTAAGGGAACCCACCCGTGGGCGGAGGGCCGAATAGGCATCCCGCTCCCTGTAGCTGTGCGCAAGGAGTCGGCAGGCAGGACTGGCCTGAAGAACCGGGGGTAAGGCATGTAAACCGCGGTGCTTGCTGCGGCGAAACAACCCCAGCCGGATTTCCCAAGTGGGTGGACAGGCCGAATGATCCGGTTTGGTCGAAAGTGTTCACGATGGGAACTCCGAAATGGTCGTACATAATGCTGTAGCCGCCCCGAATTGTGAACTGATCCTTTTTTCCAAGAACCTTCGATGCCCATCCGTCGCCCGTATCCGGGGACCAAGCTACTGCAACCCGCGGGGAAAAATTCTTATGATCCCAGTTCCACAACCCCGGCCCATGATTCACCGCACCGCCCAGAACAAAGCCGATCTCTCCGGAGCCGCTCACTGACTGTCCTTGAGTCGCCAGTTGAGCACTGTGATTAAACCAATCGGCGGCATTCTGATTCGTGCAAGTGCTCCCGGAGAGGACGCAGGGCGCGACTTGGTATCCACTTGTCTCATAAGGCGGTGCTTCCAGTACCCAACGCAGGCCGTAGGTGAAAGTCAAACGTGGCGTCATGCGCCAGGTGTCCTGCCCGTAGAACTCGTAATCATTAAAGGCGTACCGGCGCTTCACCGCCTCGCCCTGGGGCAGGGCCGAGCCGTTGCGGGCGAAGTTGTAGATTCCGTCGCCTTCCGGGAATATCCCCATTACTATTGTGGTCGCGCTGTCGTAGTTCGGGCCAAAGTTGTCATCCACGCTGGGATAGGGTTTGCCCGTCTGCGGATTGATGTTGTTGGCAGGATCCAGCGGGCTCGGGCTTTTGGGAAAGGCAATTCCGCCTGTGTTGAGATACACAGCATTGGTTTGGACATCGGAAAAAGAGTTCGCCGTGCTGATGTGGTCGTTACGAATCAAAAACAAATCCGTACCGAATTCAAACGTGTGATTCTTGTGAGTCCAGTTCAAGGTGTCTGTGAACTGGTGGACTGGCACGAAAAAAATGGTCGATCGATCGAAGGGAACGAGATCAGACAGACCATTCAGAAAAACTCCTGGGTTTGTCGAGTTGCCGCCCGTTTTCCCGCCCTGGCGGACGAATCCCCAGTGAAAATCATTGATAAGCTTGGGACTGATCAGCGAAGTCAGCCCGATGGTTAGACCCTTGCTATCGTCCAGCACTGCTGTAGCAGGACCCTGCCCCGGGAACTGAGGTAATCCGGGCTCATTGAAGTTCTGCGTTTCCCCGCGCGCAAATAGCATCTCCGAGCCGTTGGATGTGATGTGATAGTCGAGGCGCGTAATGTACGTATTAAAGCTTCGGTGGACCGACGGCGCAAAACGGAAGCCAAGGGTGTTCGAGCCATCCCCGCCGGCATTTTCGTTGGACGTCGGATACTGACTAAGGATATTCAGAACAGCCTGATTCACGCCGATCTTATCAGGGTCGATCTGCTTCAATTGAGTTGGCCCGAGAGCGTAGTAACCAGGTTGGACGCCCACCACCCCGTTCACTGTTCCGCCGGGACAATCCGCGGTATCCAGGCTCCCGTCTGAATTGCGCTCGCACAAATAAACGAGATCACCTGCGCGCAACGTCGCGCTGGGGACCACTCGCAATGCGCTGCTGCCTTCGGCATCGCGGCGTCCTTCATAATTCGCAAAGAAAAAAAGACGGTTTTTTAGAATGGGTCCCCCCAATGTCACACCGAACACATTGCGTAACAGCTCCGGAGCCTTGTTAGGCTGACCGCCGTCGATTTGGGACCCCTTCAGAAATGGGTCGTTGGCGCTGAAAACGGTATTGCGGTTGTACTCATAGACCGACCCATGGAACGTGTTGCTGCCGCTCTTGGTCACCATTGCCACCTGAGCGCCACTGGAATAACCCGAGTCGGCATCGGAATTGGCGGTAGTAACTCGGAATTCTTCAACCGAGTCGGGCGGAACATTGAGCACGCTGGAGAACGCATAGCCAAAATTTTGATCGTTCACCCCAATGCCATCGAGGGTGACATTGGACTGATCGCTGCGCATGCCATTTACTGCTCCGCTGCGGGTATCCGTATTTTGCAGATCCTGAGTCTGAATCCCCATGTAGGTTACGCCTGGCTGAAGACTGAGTAGGTAGGTGACGTTGCGATCAGCGATCGGCAATTCCGCAATCTGGTTTTCCTCAAGCGTATTCCCCAGCGACGCGTCGGTGCGGTTGATGAGGGGCGCCTGGCCTTCCACATTAACCTTGGTCTCCATACCGGCAACTTGCAGCTTGACGTTGAGCGTGGAGGGCATTTTGACCACCAGCGTGACCTTCGCGATCGAGAACAATGCAAATCCTGTCGCCGTCACCTCCAGCCGATAATCACCTGGAGGTACATCCAAGAATTGATATAGACCAGAACCGTTGCTGGTCGTGCTGCGCTCAAGGCCCGTGGCGCTTTCCGTCAGGGTGAGTTTCGCCCCGGCCACTACCGCACCGGACACATCGGTAACGCTGCCGTTAAGCTGCGTGGTCGCCTGGCCGGCAGCCAGAGCCGTTAGCAACGCGACTGTCGCAAGCAGACCGAGGATGGACTTCGCATGGATCGCACAGCCGAAATTCGCTTCCTGTTGTGGTGCGTTGTTCGTGGTTTGCAGATGGAGTTTCGTCATCGACACTGCCTCCTGAAATGAAGGCGACGCCGCGCGAAAACTGATGAGAAGATCTTGCGGACTGTGCTCTTCTCCGCGCCCGTTGGCCTTTGCGTATCCCCGTTCTTGCTCAGAGTGGCGCGAATTATATCCGAAGGCGCAAGCCCCCTTCATGCAAAAAATCCGATCCGTTCGCCTGATGAAAATGGATGCTACAGGACTCGGCACCGGCCGGAACACGACGGTTCGGGCCCTGAAACGCACAGGTCTCCACATCTTTCCTCGGTTGCCGGTGCGTTAAACTAAATACAGCCCCATGTCTCAATTCGTCCACCTGCACCTGCACACCGACTATTCCTTGCTCGACGGCGCCTGTGACGTGGAAAAACTATGCCAGCGCGTGCAGGAACTCGGCATGCCCGCTGTCGCCATGACTGATCACGGCAATATTTTTGGCGCGGTGCACTTCGTAAATGCTGCCCACAAGCACGGGGTGAAGCCGATCGTCGGCTGCGAGCTTTACGTCTGCAAAAAAGACGACCACAACATTGAACGCACGCCACCCGAGGGCGACACCTATAACCATCTGCTGGTTCTCGCCGAAAACGAAGAAGGCTATCGCAACCTGGTCAGGATCACCTCGGAAGCCTCCCTACACGGCTTCTATTACAAGCCGCGTATCAGTAAGAAATTTCTCGCCGAGCACGCCCGCGGGCTGATCGGCCTCTCCGGATGTCTCAAGGGCGAGATTGCCGAACGATTGACGGAGAAGAACTATGAGGCCGCCCGCGCCGCGGCCGGGCAATTTGCCGAGATCTTTGGCAAGCAGAATTTCTTCCTCGAAATCCAGGACCAGGGCCTCGAGATGGAGCACCGTATCCATCCCGGCCTCTTCAAGCTGGAAAAGGATCTCGGTCTGCCGCTGGTCGCCACCAACGACAGTCACTACCTGTGCGAAGACGACGCCCATGCACAAGACGTGATGGTCTGCATTCAGACCGGCAAATCGATTCGGGACACCGCGCGCATGAAGTTCGAGGGCACGCAGTTCTTCGTCAAGAACCACGACGAGATGTACCGGGTGTTCAAAGACTCGCCCGAAGTGGTGAGCCGGACACTCGACATCGCCGAACGCTGTCACCTGAAGATCGAGAAGATTCCCAATCCCTTTCCGCAATTCGACGTGCCGACCGGGTACACCATCGACAGCTACTTCGTGCACGTAACGCGCGAAGGCTTCGCGCGCCGACTGGAAACTCTGCGAGCACTGAGCCAGCAAGGCAAGCTCAAGCACTCGCTGCCTGACTACGAGCAGCGCCTCGAGCGCGAACTCGCCATCATCCAGCAGATGAAGTTTTCCGGATACTTCCTCATCGTCTGGGATTTCATTCGCTACGCCAAAGAGCGCGACATTCCTGTCGGCCCCGGCCGCGGATCGGCCGCCGGATCACTGGTTTCTTACGCCCTCGGCATCACCGATCTCGACCCTCTGCAGCACGAACTGCTCTTCGAGCGATTCCTCAATCCCGAGCGCGTGTCCATGCCCGACATCGACATCGATTTCTGCATGAACCGCCGTGGCGAAGTCATCCAGTACGTCACCCAGAAATACGGGCGTGACAACGTCGCCCAAATCATCACCTTCGGCACAATGGCTGCCAAAGCCGCCATCAAAGACGTCGGCCGTGCGATGGACATTCCCTACTCGGATGTCGACCGCATTGCCAAGATGGTCCCGGCGACCCTGAATATCACGCTGGATGAAGCCATCGAAGAATCTCCGCCGCTGCGTGAAGCCTACGAAAAAGATTCGCAAGTGCAGGAACTGCTCGACACCGCGCGCAAGCTGGAAGGATTAGTCCGCAACTCCGGCGTTCACGCCGCCGGAGTCGTGATCTCGCCGCGCCCGCTGACCGAACTCGTTCCCCTCCACAGAACGAAGAACGACGAAATTGTCACCGCCTTCGACATGGTCGCCATCGAAAAGATGGGCCTGTTGAAGATGGACTTCCTCGGCCTGACCACGCTGACAATTCTCACCGACACTCTCAAGCTCATCGCGCAGACGCGGGGCACGCCGATAACGCTTGAGCAGATTCCGCTTCAGGATCCCGAAACCTACGAAAAAGTCTTCCACAAGGGGCTCACCTCCGGCGTCTTCCAGTTTGAATCGCGGGGCATGCGCGACGTGCTCCGCCGCTATCAGCCCAATTCGATCGAAGACCTTACCGCTCTCAACGCACTTTACCGTCCCGGCCCGATCCAGGGCGGCATGATCGACGACTTCATCGACCGCAAGCACGGCCGCAAGAAGATCGAATACGAACTGCCCGAACTGAAAGAGATTCTTCAAGAGACGCTGGGCGTCATCGTGTATCAGGAACAGGTGATGCAGATCGCCAACCGCCTCGCCGGATATTCCCTCGGCGAAGCCGACCTTCTCCGCCGCGCCATGGGCAAGAAGAAGCCCGAAGAAATGGCGCAGCAGCGCGAGCGCTTCATCGAAGGCGCGGCGCAAAGAAAATATCCGCCCAAGAAGGTCGAAAAGATTTTCGATCTCATGGCGCAATTCGCCGGATACGGCTTTAACAAGTCCCATTCCGCCGCCTACGCGCTGCTCGCCTATCACACGGCCTATCTCAAAACGCATTACCCGGTCGAATTCATGGCCGCATTGCTCACGTCGGTAACCGGCTCAACCGACGACGTGGTCAAGTACATCAATGAATGCCGTGAGATGGGCATCGCCGTCGAAGCTCCGGACATTAACGTCTCCGATGCGAACTTCACACCGCACGGCGAATCCATCCGCTTCGGCCTCGCCGCCGTGAAAAACGTCGGCGGCAACGCGATCGAGTCCATTGTTGCCGCCCGCAAGAAACTCGGGCTTTTCAAAGACATCTTCGAATTCTGCGAGCACGTCGACCTGCGCCTGTTAAACAAGCGCGTCCTTGAATCGCTGATCAAAAGCGGCGCCATGGATTCCATGGGCCGCCGCGCGCAACTGATGGCCGTCCTCGACAAGGCCATGGACCAGGGCCAAAAAGCCCAACGGGATCTCGAATCCGGTCAGCACGGTCTGTTCGGCGTCTTCCAGCAAGACGATTCTCAGAACCACAACCATAAACTCCCGAACACTCCCGACTGGGACGAGCACACCCGGCTCGCCGCCGAAAAGGAAATTCTCGGCTTCTTCATCAGCGGCCATCCGATGGAAAAGTACCGCGACAAACTGGCCGAGCTTCAAGCCCTCAGCATCGAAGACATCTCCACCATGGAGCGCTCCACCGGAAAAGATGAAACCATTACCACCGCCGGCATCATCGCAAACCTGCGGGTGCTCAAATCAAAGAAGGGTGACTTCTACGCGACGGGCACGATGGAAGACATGTCCGGCTCCATCGAGATGGTGGTCTTTCCCGAAGCTTTCAAGCGACTCGGCGACAAAGTTAAACTCGAGGTCCCGGTGCTGATCAGAGCCGGCGTACGCATCGAAGAGGGCGCCAACCCCAAGATCACCGCCTCGGAGATCATGCCGCTCGAAGACGCCAAAGTTCCCCTGCCGCGTGCCATCCGCATCCGCATCCCCCTCGAAAGCGCTGCCGAGCCGACGGTCGACGAGCTGCACGCCCTTTTTCTCGAACGCAAGGGCGACGCGAAGGTATTATTCGACGTGGAACGACAGGGCGATTTCATGGTTGTTATGGAGGCGGACGGATATAATGTCCTACCAGACCGCGCCTTCATCGCCCGGGTCGAGCAACTCTGCGGACGAGGCAGCGTGCGCGTTGTCAGCTAACGATTTTTCCTTCGTGTACTTTACTATCCTTCGTGGTTATTGATCCTCAACCACAGACGCGAGGGAGAACAGGTCTTAGGCATGGCCGCTTCGGAAAAGGCGCAACAGGAACTGGAGCAGATCGAACGTCAGCTCGCGGAGATCGAATCCGGCGAGGCCGACGAAGGCACGCGCCACCAGATCGAGCAACTGCAGGAACGCGTCGAGATCCTGAGAAAAGATTTGGAAGCCCCTCCCACCGCATGGCAAAAGACCGAACTGGCGCGGCATCCGCAGCGGCCGCAGACGCTCGACTACATTGAGCGCGTTTTCACTGACTTCAGCGAGATTCACGGCGACCGGGTTTTTGGCGACGACGCCGCCATCATCTGCGGGATGGCCCGTTTTCATGGCAACGAAGTCCTGATTGTCGGCACGCAAAAGGGCCGCGACATGAAGCAGCGCGTTCACCGGAATTTCGGCACGCCGCATCCCGAAGGCTATCGCAAAGCCATCCGCGTTATGCAGATCGCAGAAAAGTTCAAGCGCCCGATCTTCTGTCTCGTCGACACCGACGGCGCCTATCCCGGCATTCACGCGGAAGAGCGCGGGCAGGCCGAGGCCATCGCCTACAACCTGCGCGAGATGGCGCGCCTGCAGGTTCCCATCATCGCCACGGTGATAGGCGTAGGCGGAAGCGGCGGAGCGCTTGCCATCGCCGTCGCCGACCGTGTCCTCATGATGGAGAACTCGATCTACTCCGTGATCTCTCCCGAAGGCTGCGCTGCCATCATGTGGCGCGATGCCAGCAAAAAAGAGCTGGCCGCCGAGGCCATGCGCATCACCGCCACCGATCTCAAAGAGCTTGGCTGCATCGACGACATTGTTCCTGAACCCGAAGGCGGAGCTCACAAGGATTACGAAGCTGCCGCCAACCTGCTCGATGCCGTCCTGCAGAAACACTACGCGGAATTGAAAAAGATCGCGCCCGCCGAATTAGTCGTGTCACGATATAATAAGTTCCGGAACATGGCCCAGTTCTTTAGCACGGAATCGTAAGCTGCGGCGCGTGTTCCATATTGTGAACACAGGTTCCTCTCCGCTCCAGATGCGGCAATTCACCGCCACAGGCATGCCATGCCGCCGTATAATGGAAAGTTCCCCCTGCAATCCAAATCCCGGGCGAACGGGTTACGCCCGCTAAACCGAAGGAAGGTGTTGGGATGGCTACTACGGATTTCGTGCCGCAACCGTCGACTGGCGGCACGAGTCAAAAGCGCATCGTTAACGACATGAGCATCCAGGTCGCGACGGTGAATGGTTCCGGCTCGCAAAGCTCAAACACAGTTCTCCTCCGCAGCATTTTCCAGATGGGTGTGCCGGTCTCAGGCAAAAACATGTTCCCGTCGAACATCGCGGGCCTGCCCACTTGGTACACCATCCGCGCCAACAAGCACGGCTACATCGGGCGTAAGAAGGAAATCGATTTCCTGGTCGCAATGAATCCCGAGACGGCGACGGAAGATGTAATGTCACTCGCTGCCGGAGCGTCGGTGCTCTACGACGAGCCGCTGCAGCTCCATAAGCTCCGCAATGATCTGGTCTTCTACTCCGTACCTTATGACAAGCTGGTCGCCCAGGTGTGCCCCGAGGCAAAGCTGCGGAAACTTGTCAAGAACATGGTGTACGTCGGCGTGGTGGCGCAACTGCTCACCATCGACATGGCCGAAGTGGAAAAGGCGATCCGTAAGCAGTTTGCAAAGAAGGTGAAAGCCGCCAACCTGAACCTTGCGGCAGCCCAGGCCGGATTCGAATATGCCAAGGCGAATCTTCAAAAGCGCGGCGCGTTCTACATCGAGCGCATGAACAAGACCGCTGGAAAGATCATCATCGACGGCAACTCCGCCGCGGCGCTCGGCTGCATGTTTGCCGGTTGCACTGTCGTGACGTGGTATCCCATAACTCCGTCATCGTCGCTGGTCGAAACGATGATCGAGTACATGAAGGAATACCGCATCACTCCCGACGGGAAAGCGACGTTCGCCATCGTGCAAGCCGAAGACGAACTCGCCGCCATCGGCATGGTCATCGGCGCCGGATGGGCAGGCGCCCGTTCCATGACAGCGACTGCCGGACCTGGAATCTCGCTGATGTCAGAATTCGCCGGGCTCGCCTATTACGTCGAAGTCCCCGGCGTCATCTGGGACATCCAGCGCGTTGGCCCATCGACCGGCCTTCCCACGCGCACTTCCCAAGGCGATCTTCTGTCAACCGCATTTCTCTCACACGGCGACACCAAGCACATCATGCTGATTCCCTGCTCTGTCGACGAGTGCTTCAGCATGGCGCCAGAGGCCTTTAACCTCGCCGAACAATTCCAGACGCTCGTGTTCGTCATGTCGGATCTGGATTTGGGTATGAACAACTGGATGTCTGATCCGTTCGAGTATCCCAAAACGCCGATCAATCGTGGCAAAGTCTTGAGCAAGGAAGATCTCGACCGCATGGGCAGCTTCGCCCGGTACAAAGACGTGGACGGCGACGGCATCGGCTACCGCACGCTCCCCGGCACGCCGCATCCCGCAGCCGCATATTTCGCCCGCGGCAGCGGCCACAACGAAAAATCACAATACAGCGAGCGCGCTGACGATTTTGAAAACAACATGGAGCGACTCAATCGTAAGTTCGAAACCGCGCGCTCCTTCGTCCCACGACCTGAAATCACCAAAGGAAACAATGCCAAAATCGGGATCATCGGTTACGGCACCTCGCATTGGGGTATCACAGAGAGCCGCGACCAGCTTCGTGACGAATATAAGCTCGAGACAGATTACCTGCGCCTGCGAGCATATCCCTTCACCCGCGAGGTTCACGAATTCATCGAGCAGCATGAGCGCGTCTACGTCGTCGAGCAAAACCGCGACGCGCAGATGCTCTCGCTCCTGAAACTAGATTTGAAGCCCGAGCTGATCGCGCGCCTGCGCAGCATCTCCCACATCACGGGATTGCCGCTCGATGCGCGTTCGATCACTGACGAATTGACGAGCATGGAAGGCAAATAGCAACTCCTGTTTGGGAGGGACGGGGCTTCAGGCCGCCCCCATAGGGACAGCAATTTGGATTGCGGCTCTAGCCGCTGAGGAAAATAGGAAATGTCTACCACGACTGTTGAACCGGGAGCCGCTGCACCGGGACCAAAAACCAACCGCATCGGCCTCACTGTTATCGACTACAAGGGCGGCAAGACCACCCTCTGCGCCGGATGCGGCCACAATGCCATCTCGGAGCGCATCGTCGAAGCAATGTACGAGATGGGCGTGGAGCCCGAGTTCGTCATCAAGCCCAGCGGCATCGGCTGCTCCTCAAAAACTCCGGCATACTTTCTGAGCCGCTCGCACAGCTTCAACGCCGTCCACGGACGCATGCCCTCGGTCGCTACCGGCGCCATGCTCGCCAACCGCAAACTGATCTGCATCGGCGTGAGCGGCGACGGCGACACTGCCTCCATCGGCATCGGGCAGTTCATGCACCTCATGCGGCGCAATCTGCCGATCATTTACATCATCGAAGACAACGGCGTGTATGGCCTGACCAAGGGCCAGTTCTCCGCTACGGCGGATCTAGGCTCGAAATTGAAGACAGGCGTCATTAACGATCTGCCTCCCATCGACACCTGCGCCCTCGCGGTCCAACTCGGCGCGACCTTCGTCGGACGCTCGTTCTCCGGCGACAAGAAGCAACTCAGCGCCATGCTGAAGGCCGCCATCGCCCACAAAGGCACAGTCATGCTTGATGTGGTTTCCCCCTGCGTGACATTCAATGATCACGAGGGCTCGACCAAATCCTACAAGTACGTGAAGGAGCACGAAGAAGTCCTGCAGGATGTTGACTTCGTTCCCTTTTTCGCGGACATCGACGTCGACTACGATGCCGGCTCAACTGTCGCTGTCACGATGCACGACGGCTCCCACCTGCGCTTGCGCAAGCTGGAAGAAGACTACGATCCCACCGACAAAGTTCGCGCCATTACCCGCCTCACCGAAGCGCACGACAAAGGCGAAGTGTTGACGGGTGTGTTCTACGTCAATCCAAAGGCGCCCAACTTCATGGACATGCTGAACGTGGTCGATCAGCCGCTAGCCACGCTGCCCGACTCCCTGACGCGTCCACCCCAGGAAGTCCTCGAAGCCTGCATGGAAGAACTTCGTTAGCTCGCGAAGGGCGGACGCGTTCGTCCGCCCCGTGAGCTAAGCGAGCGTTCAAGCGGAAGGAGAAAAGCCCCATCTTAAAAATCGCGCAGCTTACGATTTCAGATGCGGATCTTGATTTTCACTGATTTCGACGCATGACCGATTTCGGGATAGCTTACGCGGTCTTCTTCACCGGTTCTCCGCTATGCTCCGGATTCTCTCCGGGCTCGGGAAAATCCGTATCCGCATCCTTCAGCATCGAGTCCTGATCCCGATGTCCAAGCTGCTCTTGCAGTCCGATATTTCCCGGCGTCTTATGATCTTCCGTTTCCGTCGCGCCTTTGGTCGTGTCCTGGTCCAGCTTTATATTTGTCATGATTTCACCTCTCCACAGAACAGCGGTTCGGTGCAACAACAAGAATGCAGCCACCACTTTATCACTGGCATTCACGCCGGTGAATAGCTATAAACAGGGAGAAGAAAGTACGGTTGGAGGTATATGAAGAGGATTTTTCCTGTAATCTTCCTGATTTTATTCTTGACGCTCGTGGCCGGAGCAACCGCACGCCCCTCACTCCAGCGAGTGAAAACAACTCACCACCAAGCGCAGCATCATAAGGCACATAAAGCGAAGAAGCACCACGCGCCTAAGCACCATCATAACCACGCCTAGTCTGGACTGGCGGCCAGTTGGGATGGTTTGCACGAACCCGTGTAAATTCGCGCTGAGCCTGCTTACTTCTTCGCTGCCGTCGCCGGAACTCCCAGTTTCCGTAGCCGCTCCCGGGCCTGCAAGGCCTCCGGCGAATGCGGATACCGCTGAATCAGATGCCGTAATTCGTCCACGCCGTCGTCCTGCTTGCCCAGTTCGATTAGCGCAAATCCCTTCTTCAACTGCGCAGACGCAGCCTTACTGCCGCTGGGAAAATTCTGCAGGACCTGATCATAGCTCTGGGCCGCTTGCTGATAATTCCCCTGCTTGTACTGAATCTCGCCGAGATAGTAGTAGCAGTTCCCCGCCAGATCCGTGTTCGGATAGAACTTCACATAATCGGAGAACTCCTGCGTCGCCAGGTCATTGTTGCCTGCGTTGTAATCGCGCAGCGCGTTGTTATAGAGCACGTCCGGCGGTGGCGCCTGCTGTTGTGCCTGCTGCTGGGCCTGTTGCTGCGCCTGTTGTGCCTGGATGCTCTGCTGCGCCGACTGCATGTCCTGCAACTGCTTCGCGACCTGCGCCAGCCGGACCTTCAGCTCATCCATGGTGTCGTTCAGCGCCTGGATCTGCCCCGAAAGCTGATCGCTTTTGCCGTTGGCATCGCTCTGCTGCTTCTGCAAAGTGGTCTGCAGCGCATTGATCGCAGCCGTCGCCTTGTTCGTGGCGTCCGCGTCCTGCTGCACGAGATTGTTCATCACGCCCATGCGTTCGTCGAAGCTGCGCTGCATGGCCGTCATCTGCTCCTGCAGCTGCTGCACCTGGGTCTGTAATTGAATCATTTCCTTGCTCGCGCCCCAGGCCGGCGACACTCCCAGCCAGAGCACAGATGCTAATGCGACGATTGCGGAAATCCGATGTGGTTTCATAACGTGTTCCCTTGCGAACAGTTTCGATGTCCTTATGACGCTGAGGCCTCGTGCTGCTTCGCGTCCCTTACGGTTCGAGATCTTCCACCACTAAGGCCCCGAAGGTATACCGGGGAAATCACTGACATTCCGACATAAAAAACATCGGAAGCCCGTAGGTTCGCCGAGCTGGCCGAAACTCCAAGCTTCCTGTCTTTGCCTTGCAAGCTTTGCATGTCGGTGCCCACTCCCGCGGCTTTTGACAGAAGTGGGAACCTCTAAACGCAAGGACCCATCTCGGAGTCCTTGCGCCCTCACCCCTTCTCTTACTTCTGATAGACAAAGTGATCGCGACGGTTCTGCTGCCAGCAAGCTTCGTTGCTCTCTGTGCAGAACGGTTTCTCTTTACCGTAGCTGATCGTCTTGATGCGGCTCGCGCTCACGCCATCAGCTACCAGTGCATTCTTCACCGTGGTCGCGCGCTTGTCGCCCAAAGCGATGTTGTACTCGGTCGATCCGCGCTCGTCGCAGTGCCCCTCAATCGTGAAATTCATGTTGCCATGCTGACTGAGGAATTGCGCGTCGCCCTGCACCGCTCCCGTCTGGTCTGGACGAATATCCGACTTGTCGTAGTCGAAATAAATGTCCTTGATGTTCTGATTGAACAAGTCCTCGTCCGTGACGGTGGCCTGCGGCGGAGGCGGAGGCGGCGGCTGGGTCACGGTTAAACGCGCCGTAGCTTCCTGCGTTCCACCTGCGCCCTTGGCGACCAGGTGATACGTCGTCGAATCGTTCGGCGACACCGTCTGCGATCCATTGGCCTGCACGGCTCCGATGCCGTCGATCGAAACGTCGGTGGCATTGGTCGTCGACCAGGTTAGCGAAGCCGACTGCCCAGCCTGAATGCTGCTAGGATTCACGGAAATCGACGCCGTGGGCGCGGCCGGCGGCGGCGGGGGGGGCGGCGGCGGCGGAGCTGCCTTCTTTTTGCAAGCACCTAGAGCCATGAGTGCGCCCAGTGCGACGACCAGGAACAACCACTTTGTACTTTTGTGCTTCACTTTTCATCCTCCTGCGACCTCAAAAGAATACTCTTGAAGTCAGACGAAGCGTATTTACTAGTTCGGACTCCTCAGCATTACTGATTACATCCAAATCCGTTTTGTGGTTTGCCTCAACCGCCGCCTTGAGAGCGCTCAGCTTTCACCGAGAGGCCAGGAGCCTTGCACAACGCCAGCGTGGCCCCCTGAGCAAATGCCCTTACTTCCAGCTCCAATTCGGCTGCGAATTATGCCCCGTAAACGTCAACTGCTGAACCTTTGTTCCATCCGCCAGCATCGACCAAATCTGCAGCGTACCCGACCGGTTCGATTGAAACACAATGTGCCGTCCATCCGGCGACCACGAAGGAAAATCATTCCGCCCGCCATCGTGCGTGAGTTGCACCCATTGCTTGCTGGCGATATCCATCAGATAAATGTCGGAAGCCCCGGGCTCTCCGGGCCCATATTTCCGCACCCAGGCAAACGTCAGGAACTGTCCGTTGGGTGACCAGTTCGGCGACACTGCGTATCCCTGATCCGTCATGCGCTGCTGGTTCGTGCCGTCCGCTTCCATCGTGTAGATTTGCGGCAACCCTGTCCGCCCGCTCACAAACGCGATCTGCGAATTCGTCTTGCGATTCCACGTCGGAGAAACATCCGGCCCCTTGGAATCGGTCATCCGCCTGAGGTTTCCGCCTGCCGCATCGGAGATATAGATTTCCGGCTCGCCGCCGCGCGAGGAAGAAAAAGCCAGCTTTGTCCCATCGCTCGACCACGCCGGCGACAGATTCGTCCCCGCAAAGTGCGGAAAGCTTACCGGCCGGTTCAGATCGACCGAGTACATCATAATTTCCCAACCGCTCTTGGCCAGAGCGCTGAACGCAATACGCGACCCATCCGGCGAAATGCGCGGTGAAAGCGAAATCGTATGGAGATTGGTGATCTGGTGCTGATTCGATCCGTCGTAATCCATGCCCCAGATTTCCTTGTGACCGGTTCGGTCGCTGACGAAGAAAATCTGGGTCTCGGCAATTCCCTGCAGGCCACCGCCCAGCCGGAAAATAATCTCGTCCGCAAATTTGTGCGCCATCACGCGCACCGCCGAATCGCTGGGCGCGTCGTCGGCATATTGCTTGCCCAGCACCATCGGCGACGACGTGTTCTTCACGTCATAGAGCCAGCCCTGAACCGTAAGCCGGCCGGAATTCACGCCCAGATTTCCGAAAGCCAGCATCGCTGCGTTCGGGGGCGGCGCGTTCCACGCCAGGAAATTCACATCCGCCGGATTGCCCGGAACCTGCAGAGGATAGAAACTTTTGGAGACGAGTTCGACGACGCCGGAAACGTCGAGATCGTTCCACAAGGTGTCATCGAATGTTTTCAGCAATGCGGTATCGCGCGGATCGGTTCCCTCTGCCCTGAAATCCGGCACCGCCAGACGCACCTTTTCCACGCCCAGGCTCGTCCCGGTCTTGACCCAATCTTGTGCGTGAAGCAACGGAGCGAAGACGCCGCACATCAGCGCCAAAATCACTCCGGGCACCATTCGTCGCAGACTGCTTAGGCTGCCCCTGAATTTTGGACTTCTATGTGGGTCCATCCGTTTTGGAAAGGAAAATCCTGTGCAATATAATATCGTATGGCGATAGGAATAGTTTGACAAGGCCTCTACCCTACGAACTCCAAGGATTCTGAAACTAACCGTTCCGTTTTGAACTCAAAGATTCAGTTCGTCGCCGAATGAATCCCGACAGTCCTTCTGTGTGCCGCTGTTACGCTGTGGTGAACGTCACCTCTTGTAATCGAACCAGAACTCCACCGAAATCTTGCCGCCTGAATAATCGGGCGGCAGCGGCCCAAACGTATCGATCCTCTGCAAAGCCCGCACCGCCGAAATATCTAATGACGGCACGCCGCTCGACTGCTCCACCCGCACATTCGACGGATGCCCGTCCCGCGCTACATCGAACGTCACATACACCCGATTCGCCGCAGTGATGCGGGGGTCAATCTCATACTTCAGCCAGTTCTCCTGCACCTTCTGCTGAATCACCCGCACGTACCAGGCATACTTCACGCCGAAATCGCCCGTGCCTCCGCTGACTCCGAATCCGCCCTTCGCCCCCGCTGCGCTGAAGGTTCCATAGGGCCCGCTCACCGGACCACCCTCCCCGAATGCCACCTGATTCGATTCTTCCGGTTGCGGCGCGGTCTGCGGCTTCTCTTTCGTTACTGTTTCCTGCTTCTTTTTCGGCTTGATCTTCGCGTTCTTACCCTGGATCTCGATTGCGTCCGGCTCTTTCTCTTGAATCTTCGGCTGCGACTGCGTTACGCCCTTCGACTCATTGGCCAGCACGTTTTGAGTCTGTGTCGGATTCGCGGGCAGCGGCACCGTATTCACCAGCGTCGCGCCGATTGCATCGCCCACTCCGCCCGTCCCCCAGCCTTCGCCGCTCGAACGCAATACGAAAGTCGAGTACAGCAGCAGCAGCACAGTGACTCCAACGTGCAACCCGGCGGACCAGGCCAGCGCCCGTCCCCATCGGTCGTGCTCGAAATAAATGTCAGCGCTTACCGCCACTTTGCTCCAAAGGTTGGGTCACGATGCTCACGTTTGAAATACCCGCCTGCTTCACCGCGTCCATGACAGTCGCAAACGCGCCAAAGGGAACGTTCTCATCGGCGCGCACAAAAACCGACTGGTTCCGAGGATCGCGAATATGCTGCCGAATCTTCGTCCCAATCTCGTTGATATTGATGGGGTCATTCCCCAGAAAAACGCGCTGATCCTTATTGATCGTGATCACCAGGCGCTCCTGCGTAATCTCCTTCACCGTGCGCGTCTTGGGAACCGCCACATCGATGCCTGACTGCAGCACCGGCGCCGTGACCATGAAGATAATCAGCAGCACCAGCACCACGTCGACCAACGGAGTGATGTTGATATCGGCCAGCGCCGTCTGCGTACGCCCGTCGCCTGCGGTGAATGCCATCAGCGCCTCGCATCCACCGGAACACCGGAAGGAACCTGCGCCTGACTGTGTTCCACGGCGTTCAGAATCTCCAGCGAAAAATCATCGCTGCGCGCTGCAAATTCGCGGATCGACGAACCGAGCAAGTTGTACGCGATAAGTGCGGGAATCGCCGCGAGCAAGCCGAATGCAGTAGTGATCAGAGCCTCAGAAATTCCGGGAGCTACGGCGCGGAGCGTCGCCGCCCCAGCCGTGCCCAATCCGTGGAAAGCATCGATGATGCCCCACACCGTTCCGAACAAACCCACAAACGGGGAAACCGCAGCCGTGATCGCAAGCCACGGCATATTCCGCTCCAGCCGGGTAATTTCCTCCGACGCTCCGATCTGCATCCCACGCTGCACTGCGGTCACGTTCCGCAGCACCCCGCTCGAACCCAGTTGCCGCTTGAGTTCTTCAAATCCGCCCTCAAACACGCCTACCAGTGGGCTCGGCCGGAACTGGTCTGCCACGGCAGCCACATCCTGCAGTCGCTGTGCTTTGCGAAACGCACGCACAAAGCGGCCGCTCTGTGTCCGCGCCCGCCGCAGCAGGCTCCATTTGGTCAGAATGATTGCCCAGGAAATCAGGCTGAAGACCAGCAAAACCAGCAGCACAAGCTTCGCGACCGGTCCGCTGTTGGAGAACATGTCGACGATTTCGCCGCCGACGAACACTGCCAGCAAGGGGAAAAATTCCATCTTGTTTTAGGAGAATGCCTGCCTTAATTATAGATTAATGTGGCGGGGACTTTTCCTACGCGTATCCAATCCAGCAACGATTTTTCTGCGAAAAAACTCGGAAGTGCATACTCGCCCTGTGTACGTGGGCATAACTCTGGCCGCTTTTGCGATTCAAAATTTGGGAAGTTCCGCTGTGCTCCCCCCGTGTCCCCGTGATGAAACCCGGCTCTCACTTCCCAGCACGGGGATCGCTATTCGTGAACCCGAACTGCGCCACCATCGTATCCAGATAAGGCGAATCCAGAGGTGTGAAATGCATGCTTTTCACCTGGATTACGACATAAAATTGATCCACCTTGATGATCCGTTTCGTTTTGATCGGCACCGCGCCGAACTGGTTCGGATTCAGCCACCACAGATCGTTCTTCGGATCCTGTGCCGCCCCCGGCCCTCCCACCAGAACATTGGTGTAAATCGAATGCCGCAGATCACGCAACTGCACCCGCCACGATGTAATCTTCGTATCGCCTTCCGGCCCCGCAGGTGTGATGGTCAGTTCGTACCGGTCATTTCCGGCCGAATCCTTGATCCGCTCACGGTAAGTGGGATCGGCAGGCGTCAGCTTCACCTGAAAACTTTCCTCGGTAACATGAGTGGCCCCCTTACGAAAACTTTCCAGGTACGCCGAAGTGGGCTGCTCCTGTGCGGTTAGAGCAGCAGCGATTAAAAGCGAGAAGAAAAATCCAGAAACCTTCCGCATTTCAACTGTTTACCTCGCCGAATCATGTGTAGGAACAGCCGTCCCCGGCTGGCCGGAGGAGCGAAGCTCCACATTGGTTCTTAACCACCCACATAGCATTTGCGACGCCAGCTTGCTGTTTCGCATAAGGCGCCCGACCTGCAGCCATAGCCACGGACGAACCGCGGAAAACAACGCGAACTTTGCCTTCAAAAATCTCCCATTCGGGTCCACAAATTTTTCCATCGCCGGAAAAACAAAATCATGCGGATCGGAAATCACCTTGATCGCCCGGAACTCGACTCCGCGAGCCTCCGCCGCCCGGGCTACCGCGGCCGCCTCCATATCCACCGCCTGCGCTGCATAAGACTCGCGCAGCTTCACCTTCTGCTCCGGATTCGCCACCGAGCCAAAACTCACGAGCACCCCTTCGCCACCGGGAATGCGGGTACTGCTCCCGTCCTCAGCGTTGATCACCTGCGACGGGCACACTACATCCCCAACGTTCAACTCCGGACCAAGCGCCCCGGCAAATCCCGCCGAAAACACAATCCGCGGAGCGTATAGCGCAATGAGTGCCGCAGCGGCGCGCCGCGCTGCCCCAGCCCCGATTCCACCGCATACAACCACAACTTCATCTTGCTCGAAGAACCGAAAGCGGCGCCCCTCATATTCCCGCTCGCTCACACGCCAGCCTCGAATAAACGGCCGAACCTCCCGCTCCAGCGCCACCACCACCGCGATCTTGAAACGACTCTCGTTCATCCCTCTTCCACATTGTCATCTCGGCCGGAGTGGAAAACCTTGGGTTCGAAATATTGGTTAACCCGCCGAATCACCTACGCAGGAGGTTCTTACTCGCAATCCTCCGTCTCTCAGTGGCTCCGTGGTGAGAATTGCCTACGCATATCCATTCCCCCTAAACCACTCCACGGCCCTGCGCAAGGCATCTTCCACTAAAACAATCTTCCATCCCAACTCCCGCGCCGCCTTATCTGAACTGGCGAACATCTTCTTCTTTCCCATGCGCACTGTATCCACCGTCGCCCGCGGCTCGCGGCCCAGCACGCGCCCGGTAATCGCCTCATCCACAAAGCCGGTAGCAAACGCGAAAAAATACGGCAACTTCACCCGCGGCGAAGGCAGCCCCGTAATCGCCCCCAGCTTGTCAAGAATCTGCTTGAGCGTGAGATTCTCTCCCCCCAATATGTACCGCTCGCCCGGCCGACCTTTTTCCAAAGCCATCACATGCCCGCGCGCGCACTCGCGCACATCCACTAGATTCAGTCCCGTCTCCACGTAAGCGGGAAACTTTCGCTTGAGAAAATCCACGACAATCCGGCCGGTCGGCGTAGGCTTCACATCGTGTTCACCCACGGGAGTAGTCGGATTCACCGTAACGACATGCATGCCGCCGCGCCCGGCTTCAATCGCCACTTGCTCTGCCATGAACTTCGATCGCTTGTAATGCCCGATCATGTCCGCTAGAGAAACCGGAGAATTTTCATCGGCCGGACGCCCGTTGCTGGTAAATCCCATGGTCGCAACGCTAGAGGTGTAGACAATGCGCTGCACTCCATTTTTTCGCGCCGCCTCGAGAATCGCCCGAGTCCCGTTGACATTCGAGCGATACATCTCGTCCGGATCGCGCACCCAGAGCCGGTAATCCGCGGCCACGTGAAATACCGTGTCGCAACCGGCCATAGCTCTCTCAATCGAAACTGGATCGCGCAGATCGCCAACCGCAGTCTCGGCCTTCAGATTTTCCAGATTTCGCAAATTGCTGGTGGAACGGACAAGCAGCCGTAATTGCGCGCCCTGATCCGCAAGGGCGCGAGCAACGTGAGAACCCAGAAATCCGGTAGCGCCTGTAACGAAGGCCTTCATCCAGCACTCAGCATTCAGCACTCAGCCAGGATTGTCAACGTTGGATGATGATGTTCAAGACACCGGGTTTGAGCCGCGGGGATGCGCCTGATGATAGCCTCACGATTCCAGCGCCGGGACAGCGCCCATCAATCGAAAGGCCTCCTGGAGGGCCGCGTGAAATTGTCACACACTCTGAAATACCGGAAACAACGAGGACAGAACAGGACTCCGCAGGTACCGCGCCATGTGAATTGCTAGAGGGCAAACGCTGTCGCCGATTTCCTGAACGCCGAGAGCTAATTCTCCCGCGCTAACTGCTGCCGCTCCATGACCTTTTGATACATCGTCAACGCCAGCAGCGGGAAATACTCCCGGTAAAGGTGATAGATCAGGTAAAACACACGCGGGAAGCCGGTTCCTGTGTCAAACAACTCATCCCACGATCCATCTTTCCGCTGCGTGCGGAGCAAGTACGCCACGCCGCGCGCCACCGAATCGCTACGCGTATCGCCTGCTGCGAGCAGTCCCAGAATCGCCCATGCCGTCTGCGATGGCGTGCTGTCGCCCTGGCCGCGCAAGGTCGGATCATCGTACGAACCAACAGTCTCTCCCCAACCGCCATCCGCATTCTGCACCATACGCAACCACTCCGCTCCCTGCTGAATGCAAGGCTCGTGCAGATCCATTCCGATCGCTTCCAGCCCGCGCAGCACCAGGAATGTACCGTAAATGTAGTTCACGCCCCAGCGCCCAAACCAGCTTCCATCCGGCTCCTGCTCCGAGCGGATGAACTTGATCGCCCGCTTCACCGCTGGATGATTTTTGTCGTAACCGTAAGCGGCCAGCATCTCCAGCATGCGCCCGGTGATGTCGACGGTCGCAGGATCGAGCATAGCGTTGTGATCAGCGAACGGTATGTGCTGGAAGATCATCTCGTCGTTGTCTTTGTCGAAGGAGGCCCAGCCGCCGTTCTTGCATTGCATGGAGAAGATCCAGTCGATCGCCCGCTGCACCGATTCCCGCTGATAGCGCCCGTTGGGATGCTCCACCCGGCTCAACGCCAGGCAAACCATGCCGCTGTCATCCACGTCGGGATAATGCTCGTTGTTGAATTCGAAATACCAGCCCCCGGGCTGGCCCTTTTTGTTTTTGACCTTCCAATCGCCTGTGGTGCGGACTTGTTTTTGTAAGATCCAGTCGGCGCACTTCACCAGGCGCGGATCGTTCGCCGGGACGCCCGCTTCCGCCAGTGCGAACAGCGCATAGGCCGTGTCCCACACCGGCGACATGCAAGGCTGCATTCGAAAGGTGTCTTCTTCTTCGATTCCCAGCTTCTCGAACTCATCCATCGCGCGGATGACCTGCGGATCATCGAGCGAGTATCCCAGGCAGCGCAACGCGATAATTGAATTTAATATCGAGGGATAAATCGCACCCAGCCCATCGCTCATCTCGAAGCGTTCCAGCATCCATTTCTCGGCTTGCTTCAGCGCGACCGAGCGCAGGGGGCGCACGTGCACGCGCTCGAACCAGTGCACCATGCGATCAAGCACCAGGAAGAAATTCCGCCAGGAGACCAGCTTCTTCGACCAGTGCAGGTGCATGCGCGATTTGTCCATTCCGCCAACGAACAGCTCCTCCACGCCCATTTCCCGCGGGATCTTTTTGAACGGCTTCTTGGCGTAACAAATCGAGAGCGGAACCAGAATCGCCCGCGACCACGAAGAAATCTCGTAGATGTTGAACCAAAACCAATTGGGGAACAGAACGATCTCGGGCGGAATCGCGGGGACCGCGTCGTAATCGTATTGGCCGAAGAAGCAGAGATAGATCTTGGTAAATGTATTGACTTCGGTGACGCCGCCCATTTCAAGAATCTTCTTAGCGGCGCGGGCGAGCGCGGGATGGTCGGCCGCGTAGCCAGCCAATTTCAGCCCGAAGTAGGCTTTGACGGAAGCGCTAATGTTCGAGGGCCCACCGACGTAAATGCTCCATCCCCCGTCTTCGTTCTGGTGACGCAGAATCCACTTGGCGGCTTTCTGGAAACGTTCTTCGCTCCCCGTTCCCAGCAACCGATGCAGCAGAATATAGTCGGACTCCAGCGTAGTATCGGCTTCGAGTTCCCCGCACCAGTAGCCTTCCTCGTGCTGCTGGTCGAACAGATGCTTGCAGGCAGCCTTCACGGCCGTGCCAACGCGGCTTGCAAGTTCTTCAATTTTGCCGAAGCGCAGTTCGGGGCTCGAACCTATCGCAGAATCTATGCTGGAATCGGGGGAGTTAGCTTCCATTCATTCACCACTTTCCTTCGGACCTGCAGATCTCTGACGTTGCGCCTTCGATACACGGCTTCTCAGGCCCGACATCTCAGGTCGAGTTCCGCTTTAGTTCGCTGGCGCTGCTGCGATCGCCTCCACAATCTCCGGCGGAAGACCGAAGCGGACGTTTTCCGGCATCACTTCCAGTTCCTGCACATTCCGGAATCCCTTGTCGCGCAGGAACGCTACGGTCTCTTCGACCAAATGCTCGGGCGCCGAGGCGCCCGCGGTGAGCGCGATGGTCTTCACATTTTTCAGCCACTCGGGCTCGATGTCGTTGCAGCTGTCGATCAGGTGCGCGTTCGTGCCCAAATTCCGCGCGACTTCCACCAGGCGGTTCGAGTTCGAGCTGTTCTCGGAGCCCACGACCAGCAGCAGATCCGATTCCGACGCCACTTGCTTTACTGCGACCTGGCGGTTTTCGGTCGCGTAGCAGATGTCCTGCGCGGCCGGTCCCTTGATGTTGGGAAACTTCTTCTTCAGCGCCGCGATGATGTCCTTGGTTTCGTCAAGACTGAGCGTGGTCTGCGTGAGATACGCCACGCGATTGGGATCGGGCACGGTGAGATGCTCCACCTGCTCGGGCGACCCGACAACCTGCGTGACCAGCGGCGCTTCGCCCAGCGTGCCGACCACTTCATCGTGATCTTTGTGGCCAATCAGAATGAGCGAATAGCCTTCCTTGGCAAACTTCACCGCTTCCACGTGGACCTTGGTAACCAGCGGGCAGGTAGCGTCGATAACCCGCAAGCCGCGCCGGGTGCTGTGCTCCCGCACTTCCGGAGACACACCGTGCGCGCTGTAGATGATGCGTTCGCCATTGGGAACCTCGTCCTCGCTGTCTACGAAGATCGCGCCCTTGCCACGCAGTTCTTCCACCACGAAGCTGTTGTGCACAATCTCTTTGCGCACATAAATCGGCGGCCCGAACGCTTCGAGCGCGATGCGCACCACGTCAATAGCGCGCACCACTCCGGCGCAGAAGCCGCGCGGTTTCAGCAACAATAAAGTCTTGCCCTCAGATTTGGCTACGGTCAATCGAATCCCTTCCTCGCCATCCTGGAATCCCGTTATTGTTCAATCATTAGATGCAGGCGAATAGTGACAATCTGTGTCCAATCCCGCACCTGCCCCAAGGATGCCGATATTTCTACGGTACCGGAAAGTACCTGGCAGGTCAACGTAAGCCCTAGAAACAGCGGGGATTAGCAGCGAACGGTCCGAGGGAGGCGGCGAATGGGAGGGCTATATTTCCCCGCTACGTCCAACTGTGCACCACGGAGGCATGGAGGAAGCATAGAAAGACTGATGAAGAATGGGGATGAGGGCGCATGGAACACAAATCTTGGTGATCGCATCATTTCTACGATCACTTTGATCGCGGCTCCCCGAGAAGAGCGTGAGCAACAAACGATACGTGCCACTCGCACCCCCAGAAACTTAAAATTACCATCCTAACGTCGCAAACAGTGCGACGTTAAGATGGAGGTACGCGAGCACTACATACTAGCCAGTCAGGTTGAAGTTTACGGTGACGGTGGTTTCCACGTCCACAGGGCTGCCATTGAGCACATATGGCTTGTATCGCCACTGTTTCACTGCATTCCTCGGAATAACGGCGGTTTCCCTCGAGGCGCCACACACGTCCCAACGCAAATTTATTCTTATTTATTGTTGGACTGGTTTATCGTGGACTGGGCTGAGTGCGGATACCAGTAACGCTGATGACAGTGCTCACAAGCTTCATCAATCTGCGACCCGCTCTCAAGCACCTTCGCGGTGTCCTTCGCTTCTGCTGCATTGATCGCAAGGTTCGCAGCGTCATTCAGGCCATGTGCAAGTGAGATCCAAGCCTGACGGTCCTGGTTGATCAATCTCTCAATCTGTTCCGGTTGAAGTTCAATGCCCTGCTCGTTTCGTTCGCCAGGTTTCGCAACGTGGCGCCCTGGAATCTGAAGAAGGTTCGATGCTTCGGCCAGTTGCAACGCACTCCGTCGAATGGTGACCCAATCCTTCTCGGTGTGAGGCGCCTTCGTTTCTTTGCCGTTGATAATCGCGACGGAGCCCCAGATGGTATCCGCGGCAGGATCAACGATGCTGTCCATCAAGTCCTTGATTGTCGTCGTGGGGCGGTAGTCGGCCTGGGGCTTCACGCAGCTCAAGCAGAACAGCAAGCAAAGCAAAACCGAGAAAAAGGGCAAACGTCGCATCAGTTCAAGTCTGTGTGGTTTTTGGAACGAAGCGCTGGAAATCCTAACAGCTGCCCATCGAAGGTAGCACATCCGACCACCTCCGAAGCCCCTTGCAGGTACCGCCAACTCGCGAAAATTCGCGGACTGCGCTCAAATTCCTGCGTGAGCGTTGCTCCCGTTTGTATCTGGCCTGCTTTCGCTTAACACAGAAGGTCGTTTTTGCATCAGCAAGTTGTGACTTGAGTCCTAGTGCGTGTTCCGCAAAAAGATCTAGATTGGAGCCCGGCAGGAGGAAGCGTATATGTCTGACTTGCAGGCTCGATTCGCACACGCCCAACGGGACGTAAACGGACTTGTCGAACGCCCGGACAACGAAATGATGCTGAAGCTGTACGGGCTCTATAAACAGGCGACTCAAGGCGATGCCCAAGGCGAGCCGCCCAGCAGTTTCGATTTCGTCCGTCGCGCCAAATTCGACGCCTGGAAGGCGATGAAGGGCACCGCTGCGGAGGAATCGATGCGGCAGTACATCGAATTGGTGGCTTCTCTGCGCCGCAGTCAAATGGCTGAATGAAGCGGCTGCGGAGCACAGTTGCGGCGTGCCTACGGCCAGTCGGTTCCGGTTATGGGCGGCTGACCCGGCGCTGGAAGCGTCGGGCCATTCTTAAATGTTCTTCGGACGTTCCGCTCGTTGGCGTCGAAGGCTCGGGCGAGGACGATCATCGCAAGGGATCGCGAGGATCGCCGAGCGATGCGTTACTAACGAGAGTCCTTCTAAAACGTGGTCCCAGTCAGCGCGTTGTAGCAGGTTTTAGTTCCGTTTTGCGAGTCCGTCAGGCAGATCTTGGTGAAGTCCAACGAAATCTGTTCTGTGGGAAGCTCGGTGGATTCGCTTCCGCCTATCTGGTAACTGGAGACGAGCGCATTCGTGAGCGTTACCGTGAACACATCACTTTTCGTGTTCTCCTGGACGATGGTAACCGTCTTGATGACCCGGCCGGAGACAGCATCCGCGAATAGCCGGGGACTGCAGCTATCGGCATGCTTCGAGATCGTGAGATTGCTCACGGTCGCCTTGCCTGCCGATCCTCCTGTACCACGAGTGCCGACGCTGGCTGAATCGGTTGCACCAAACGACCACGCAAGAGCAGGAAATACGCCCGTGCCCAGCGAGGTTGCGCAATTCAATCCATCGACAGTCACCACGATGGACGAGCGATTCCCGTGATCGTTCTGGGCGGAAGCTGCTACGCAGAAGGCGAACACAAACAGCAGTACATGCTTCTTCATTCCGTCATCCTCCCTGCAGATTGATAATCGGGCGTTCCCTGAATGGCAGATGATCCTGCCGCGACTTTCTTTATTTTTGGGTAGCCCCGAAGACGAACGTGGCGGGGGATGTGCAGCCGCGTTCTTCGCTCGATCGAGTGTCCGATGGATGTCGTCGAACGCGCCAGTTACCGAAGGCTCAATGCGCCAATGAACTCATGGAAACACCGGGTTCATCCCGTGAAGAGCAGGGTTTCTCAAAATGGCGAATTAGTCCATTTGGCGTAGCATTCTCGATTTAGAGATAACGGCTAGGCCACGTAGGTAGTTGTCAAACCCTCGGCAATAGACGAATTTAGAACCTATTCGCGTCGCCATTTCGCACTTCTCCCCCCCAAGCGGCACGCGGCTAGGAGACTTTCACGCATGAAACAAACATGTAAAAGCCTGTCGGTATTGGTCCTTGCCCTGCTGGTGGTGGGACTCACCTCTGCGGCCATGGCGCAAACCGACGTCTACCGAGTCAACTATTTTTCCAACAACCGGGCTGGAGCACCGGATGCGACAGTGAGAATCGACAATCCAGGTCTCACCTATGGCAATCTTTGCGCCATGGTGTACGTATTTGACGCTGACCAGCAGCTTTCCGAGTGCTGTGGCTGCGTCGAAACTCACAATGGATTGCGGACACTGTCCGTCAGGAGCAACCTTACCTCCAATCCGCTGACCGGGGTGATTTCGCAGACGGGAGTTATTAAGGTCGTATCGGCTGCGGTCAATAACTCACCCTGCGATCCAACTTCGAACGTTACGGCTACCCCGAATCTACGGGTATGGGTCACCCACATCCAGAATCCTGTGGGCAGCTCGTATCCCATCACCGAGACCGAATCTTCGGATTCCACGCTGGGTGCCACCGAACTGGCAAATCTGCAGGCTCAGTGCGCATTCATCGGCATTCTCGGGAGCGGGCACGGCGTTTGCAGCTGCGGAACGGGCGACTAAGCGCGTTGCAAGAGTTGTGCACGTGATTGGCGTTCTCTGTAACGGGATTGACTTCGACTGAGAACCACTCGGCGAAGCCTTCCCGGGCAGAGAACGCCTTTTTCGTTCTAGTTCTCAATTCTCAGTTTTCGGTTCTCAGTTTCAGCTTCTCGCGGAATAATGCAGATGACAGCAACATTCTCTTTCGCGTAAACCCCACAACGGAAGCCATCATCCTAACTGCATTACTTAGCGGAAGTCTTAGCCTTGTGCCTTGCCAGCCGGCCGGTCACTAGTCCCACACTCAGATAATTTCCTGAATGGGTAGTCTAAGAATTCAGCGTAACGGAGGGATGAGAGTGAAGGATTTTACGATGAGCGGAACTGAGGAAAAAATTCGTCTTGCGATCGGATCTGCGGCAGCCGCAGCGGCGATCTTTGCCCCACTCGGTTACAGATGGAAGGGCGTGTTGACCGGCGTCGCCGCGGGAGCGATCCTGACTGCGGTGTACGGAGTTTCACCCATAAGACGTCTTCTGCGCGGGTGATCTCGAGTTCGTCGCAAGCGAGGCTGGCCGCTACATTTCCGTGAGACGCTGACCTGCGTTCCACACGGAAAAGCACGCACGCGCGCTCGGCTTAAGGCGCGCCGGGAGTGTATTGTGGTTTGGCGGCCAGCAGCAGCAGCATTCCCTGAACTTTGCCGAGGTCATTCGTGTCGCGGTTGAAAACGACTTCGCCTCGCAAGTCGGAGTATCTCGTATCCAACAACAAGATCTTATGAATCACGTTCATGCTTGTGCCGTCTTATCATGGCATGGGAGGATACAGGGAATGGCATTTCCTAATGATGATCCCACGGTCCATGAAGGCGACCGCACAATACAACTGATTGACTGGTTGGTGGGGCGATTGGAAGAGTGTCTCGGCGAAGTTCTGCCTCTCCAAACGGATGATCTTTTAAAAGGCTATGCGAAGGATGCGCACAACAGCATGGCGTCAGCACTCCAGCAACTGAGCCTTGCACGGGCCAAGAAAGAGCAGCAACTCGGTCGCACTAGCTAGAGCGGGAAAGGAAGGCCGAGCCATTGCCCGGCCTCACAAAGCGCAGCAGGTTGGAATTAGCCGTGTAGCGTCCTGAAGATAACCATGTCTTCGCGTTTTGTTGGTTCGGACGCGGTCGGGATTGGTGGGATCGATCCAGATATCGTGAGTGTCACCTTCCCAGGAACTTCCTTGAAATTTTCGCCCCCATCTAGAGAGCGGATAAAAAGAGCTGTTCGCGACGTAGACCTCGTTGTCACTGCCTGTCGAGACCGCCATTTTGCCCGTGCAGAGCCGCATAGACCAACGAAGTCTTTGCCGCCTGACGGCGTCACCAGTAGGGACGTCGCTTACAGCATCAGAGCTGTACCGCTCACTGGGGGCCAGCCGGGAGATGCTCCGTCAGATACCGCGCGAGCAGGTGATACAGGTGCACGGTCGTGCCCGGGCCTTCAAAGATGCCATGCGTGCGATCCGGATAGGTCATGAAGTCGAAAGATTTCCCGAGTTCGATGAGTTTGTTCACCAGCAACTCTGTTCCCTGATAGTGAACGTTGTCATCGCCGGAGCCGTGCACAATCAGCAGATGCCCCCGCAATCCTGACGCGAAATTGATCGCGGAGCCCCGTTTGTAGCCATCCGCGTTATCCTGGGGTAGGCCCATGTAGCGTTCCTGGTAGATCGAGTCGTACAGGCGCTGATCGGGCACCGGCGCCACCGCCATGCCAACCTTGTAAAGATCGGGCGAGCGAAACATCAGATTGAGTGTGTTAGTGCCGCCGCCGCTCCAACCCCACACGGCGACGCGATCCAGATCTACGAAGGCGTCCCCCTTCGCGAGCGAACGAAGAGCCTGTGCTTGCTGCTTGGACGAGAGAACGCCGACATCGCCGTATATAGACTTCCGCCATGCACGACCGCGCGGCGCGGGAGTGCCGGAATTGTCGAAGCTGACCACGAGGTAGCCGAGCGAAGCGATGTAGCGGTGGAACAGCGTGCCGCTGCCTCCCCAGCGGTCGAGGGTTGTCTGCCCGGCTGGCTCCCCATAAATGTTCACCAGGACAGGGTATTTTTTCGAAGGATCAAAGTTGGACGGCTTAATCATCCAGCCATCCACCATTACCCCGTCGCCGGCATCGACTTTGAAGAACTCCGCCGGCGATGTGAGGAACTGCGCGATCTTCTTCTTGTATTCGGCGCTGTCACTGATCATCCGTTCAAGCTTGTGATCTGGCAGAGACACCAGTTCGCGGAGCCCGGGATCATTGATACTGGAGAAAATGTGAAAGCCGTGCTTCCCGTCGGGCGAGATATCGTAATTATTGACGCCGAGGAAGTTGTCCGGAGTCACGCGGACCGCATCGGCCGAGCCATCGAGAGGTGAGCGGTAGAGATAGCGCTGAGTCGCATTATCGGGGGACGCCATGAAATAGAGCCAGCCGCCCTTTTCGTCAACACCCTCAACCCCGGTCGCATCCATCGCGCCATGCGTGACCAGCGTTTCATGGCCGCTGCGATCAACCGCCCAGACGTGCATCCAGCCGTCCTTTTCGCTGACCGCGAGGAACTCGCGGCCGTTATGAATCGGCTGCGCTTCCGGCAATCCGCCAAAACCGACGCTGATGAAGGCGTCATCGTGATCGCGCCACATCTGGTGGACAGCACCAGAACTGGCATCCGCGAGGAGATAATTTTCCGTGTTCTGCAGCCGATTGAGTTGCTGAATGAGAAGCGTGTTTGCGTCGGCCCACTGCATGCGCGCGATATAGCTCTGGCGCGGATCGCCCGGGATGTCCATCCATTTCACGCTTCTCCTGCCATCGGCATTCACGACGCCGGCGCGTACGGCGGAATTTGTGGTTCCTGCCAGCGGATAAGGAACCTGCATCTCCACCGGATAGGGGCCTGTCTCAGGATATGGAATCTCAGTGACCACTTCTCGCTCCTTGCCGAGGTAGTACATGAGCGCGAAGTCGCCGACGCCGTGCAAGTCAAATTGCAGGAACGCGATTCGCTTCCCGTCCGGGCTCCAGCGGAAACAGTCGTGCAGGGCCAACTCCTCCTCGTTGACCCAATCGGAGCCACCATTGATGACAAGATTAGAGCCGTCGTGGGTGATGCGTTGGATATGTCCGTTCGCGAGGTCTTCTACATACATGTCATTGTTCTTAACGTACGCGACCTTAGTCGCCTCGGGATTCCATTTGGCATACATCAGGCTGGCCTCGGGTGCATCTCCACCCAGCTTCTTGAGCTTGCCAGTCTTGCGCTCCAAGGACCAGTAGTCGCCGCGAGAATTGGTGCGCCATACACGGCGAGTATTCGTGAAAATCAGGACGCGTTGGTTGTCCTTCGACCAATCAATTCCCGCGATCTCGAGCGGCTCTTTCGCGCCTTCAGGCGTGAGCTGGGCGCCTGTGATCATGACCTCCCGGTTCTTCCCCGTCGCCGTATCGTATTTCACGACATCACGCCCACGGCCGCCGGCGGCTGGTTCTATCGTGATGTAGGATTGCCCCCCATCGAACCAGTTCGGTGGAGGCGAGAAAGTCTCCCTGAATTCACCCGTGAAGATGCGGGTGATCGTGTCCTTTGGGGTTTCTGGTCCGGGTGCAGGTTGCTGCGCTGACGACAGGACGGACAATACGAGAATCGAAATAAACGCAAAGCGACGAAGGGCATGCTGGTTCATATGAGCCTCCGAATGAAGGAGCGATGGTATGGGAGCGGACGGGAGAATGCAATTTTCTTACCCGTCGAGAGAATGACCGACGGGGCGCCGACAGCTGGTTCGCGCTCGCTATGATTGCGCCGTGTTCTATCTTCACCTCGCCACACTTTGCGGAGCGGCAGTTGAGTCACGACCCCGGACGCTGGCTGAGGCTTCGTCTAGCGGCGCGCGCGCAGGTCGTTGATTACCCGGCTGGCGGTCTGGTCCATGAGGTGCGAGAGTAGCATCGCGTCCGGCAGTGGATCATGCTCCGTCACCTCGTTCGACGCCCACGCTTCGAGTTCTCCCGCCCGCATGATCCGATACGAAAGAGTGGCACGGTTCTCGTTGGAGCCGATAGCGCGAGGATCATTCGGAACATTACCGACGCCGATCGAGTTTGGCCTGGGATTGCCCATGTCAGAAGTGCCCGCATCGATCACTTCCAACACGTTCGCGTGCAGGATGAACTGGCAGTTCTTATCGCGCACGGCGGGATCAGTCTCGGAGTTCGATTCCAGCAGGACAGTATCGATACGCGCCACCTTCCCTTTGGCCACATCTTTGCCCTTGTTGCTTCGTTCGAATGCCTTGATGAGCTGGTTGCGCTGCCAAGTCGTGTCGATGGCAGTTCCAGAACTGTTCTGCAGAGTGGAGACGCACAGTCGAATTGGTTCCGGCTTACTCTGCGCGTGGGCCAACGAGATCAAAAGGAATGAGAACAGAAGAGCCGAAAGTTGCCGCATCGATCGCCTCCAGTGGTTGCAAGAACTGAACACAAATGAAGATACACCTGCTACAGGCGAAGATCGCATACTGGGTAAACACAATCATCAGCCGCCCGGGTGGCCCATCATTGGCGTAGAACGAAAAGTATGGTCACTCGGCGGCCCGGTTGAAATATTGATCATGAGTCTGGCCGGGGCGTCTAGAATCGTTTGCGGACTACTTCCCCAAGATAAGTTTCCTGATTACGCAGAGGTACCTAAACCCCTGCAATCTACTTCCTGCAAGCAGTTCCCGCTACTCTCTCGCAATCAGGGAAACACCTGAGGCAGGCCGGAAATGTAATGCATATTCCTCGGGTGTGGCCCCAGGTCGCCCCCCCCAGGCAGAGTCTTTGGTGTCCGACCTAAATTTGTTCGCCCCCCGATGTGATCCGGGATTTTGACTGCGGCCAATCGGCCAAGGAACTTTCATTCCATTCCGTTTTGAGGATTCATGCGTCTTTCTCAATTTGTTGCAGTTCTATCTTTGGCGCCGATGTTGGCGGGATGCGGCGCGGGACATCCCGCAAATAGTTCAAGCTCCAACGCTTCTGGAACGTCTGCGAGTGCATCGAACAGCGCTGCGCCGTTGAGCGCGGAAACAGGAAACAACACCAGCGCGGCAAATAATTTTTCGGACCAGTCCAATGGCAATCTGGGTGCGAACAATGTCAGTAAGGTGGATATTCATTCACTGCTGTACCCAGGCGCGACCACGAAGGTTTTTGTGCAGTATCTGCTGTGGTTTGGGCAGAGCAACCACATGAACATCGGCTACGCCTCAAACGATGCGGGGCAGGTGCAGCGCCAGATTGATGACATGGTGAGCCGCGGCATCGATGGTGTGATCATTGACTGGTATGGCCCGAACAATGCGATTGATCAGGCGACGCAGCTCGTCATGCATGAATCGGAGAAGCATCCGGGATTTCAATTTGGCATCATGGTCGATGCCGGAGCTATCGGAGCCGCTTCCTCCAGCGGGTCGCCGCAGCAGACCATGACCCAGCTCATGCAGTACGTCGAGCAGACGTATTTTCCCTCCAGCGCCTACATGAATATCGGCGGACAACCGGTGGTGACGAACTTCAATATTGACCGGCAGTACAAGATTGATTGGAATGCGGTGAATGCCGCGTTGCCAACACCTCCGCGGTATATGTTTCAAGACAATGGTGGCTTCACGCACACGCTGAGCGACGGCAGCTATTCCTGGGTAATGCCGCAAATCGGCGATTTCGGCCTGGGGTATCTGCAGAACTTCTACAGTACCGGCATGGCTTTTTCGAATCTGGAGACCATGGGTGCGACTTACAAAGGATTCAACGACAGCTTGGCTGGGTGGGGATCGAACCGGATCATGGATCAGCAGTGCGGACAGACCTGGCTGCAGACATTCTCACAAATTAACAGCCTGTACAACGCGGGGAAGCAGTTGCCGTATTTGCAACTGGTGACGTGGAACGATTATGAGGAAGGTACGGAGATTGAATCGGGAATCGATAATTGCTTTTCGCTGAACGCTTCGCTCTCGGGCAATACGCTCGAGTGGTCAATCAGCGGGGACGAAAGCACGATCGATCATTATGCAGTCTACGCCAGCCCCGATGGCAACAATCTGCAGCTGGTTGCGCAGGCGCAGCCCGGCACGCATTCGGTGGATCTTTGCAATGCGGACGTGCCCTCGGGAACGACACAAGTATTCGTGCAGGCCGTGGGCAAGCCTTCGATTGCGAATCGCATGCCGGGCCCAGTGGCATATGGCGGGGGGTGCAGTTGAAGAATCGTATTTGCCCCCGGCCAGAGAATACGCAATGCGAGAGTGAGGCGGCCGTGAAGATCTTAGCTTTGGCCGTCCATACCGGTTCAGCAGGTTCTGCAAGCGATGGTGGTGACGGAAATTGACCATGCGGGATCGGAGTTGAGGTTCCAGCTAAGAATCTAAAGACTTTTGGCGAGGGCACTCTTCCAGGAGTTCGAGGGATCTGTCCTTGCATCCGCCACGCGGCCGAAATCCGCCGCTCTGGCGGCTGGGGAAGCGGGAATCTGCCGCCAAGCGATGCCGGCGCTCGCCACGGCGAGGATAGCGCACAGTAGCACAATCAAGCGAAAGCCAAACACGAACGCTGCCGCGATAGCGGAGCGAATTGCCGCAGCCGTCACGGAATCCACGCCGGGCGGCGCATCGAGGCTGCCCAACTTATCCAGGTTCGATTCCAGTTCGTGAACAACGTTGGCGTTCAGATTCAGGTCGCTCAGCGAGCGTCGCAATGAATGAGCAAAGGCGGCGGCCATGACCACTCCCAAGACTGCCACTGCCAATACACCCGCGACCCTCGCTACGGCATTGTTGATCCCCGAGGCTGTTCCAGCGCGTTCCTGTGCGACGGAGTTCATGACGACCGTCGTCAAAGGCGCGACACTGATGGCCATACCGAACCCCAGAACAATGAACGCCGGGAAAAATGTGACCCAGTAGTGAGCGCGCACGTCAGGCACAACAAAGAGAAGAAATCCGGCGGCCGCAATCAGCGGCCCCACAATGAGTGGAAGCCTTGGGCCATAACGGGTGATGAGCCGTCCCGACCAACGCGAGAGCAAAGACATGAGCAAAATCATCGGAAGGACAGCCGCGCCCGTCGCCGTGGCCGAATACTTCTGGATCTGAATCAAATTCAATGGAAACAAAAAGAAGAAAATTCCCAACGCAGCATAAAGAAACAGCGTCAGAAGGTTCGCGCCGCTGAAGCTTGCGGAGTGAAACAACTTCAGCGGAACCATCGGTGTGCGCACCTTCTCCTCGACGCGCACAAAAAGAAACAACGATACAACACCCAAAAGCAGGCTCCCGATCACGCGAGGGCTCGTCCACCCGAGAATCGCCGATTCGAGAAATCCATACACAAGTCCTGCCAAGCCCAGTGTCGCCATCGACGCACCCAACCAATCCACGGCTCCCGGGTCAGGATTGCGGGATTCGGGAACGTGCCATAGCGAAATGAGCAAAACCAGCGTGGCGAGTGGAATATTGATAAAGAAAATCCAATGCCAGGAAGCATGCTCGATCAGCCATCCTCCAAGGACGGGGCCGAAGGCAGTCGTGATGGTTGTAAATCCTGCCCACGTCCCGATCGCTTTCCCCCGAGATTCTTCGTCAAACGATGAACTGATGATCGCGAGACTCCCGGGCACGAGGAATGCGGCAGCAATCCCTTGCATCGAGCGCCATATCAACAAACTTCTGATGCTCGACGAAAAGCCGCACCCGGCGGAGGCGGTGGCGAAACCAACTATACCGAGCAGGAACATTGCCCGCCGCCCGAGGGAGTCTCCAAGAGCGCCGCCGACCAGAATAAGGGCAGAAAGAAATAATCCGTAGGACTCAATGACCCATTGGACATCCACGACAGTAGCGTGAAGGTTCGATTGCATCGCGGGCAGAGCTACATTCACGACCGTACTGTCGATGAACGCCATGCTTGAGCCGAGAATTGTGGCCGCAAGGATCCACGGGCGCGACTTTTCCGCGCACGCAGCGGCGGGCACCCCAGACCGGATCATCAATTCATCGCACGGCTCTTTCATCTCGAATCTGGATGCGTGTAGAGGGAGAATGGATTCCGAGTGTATTCAACACACTTGAGAGCGACAGCGGTTCGATGGGCGAAAGCCGCAAATACCCCCGAAACTCCAGGGAAAGAGAGAGCTCAAAAAAATGCAGGTTCTGTGCTCACGATCTGGGCATAGCAGTGTGCATGTCGCGCAGGATCAGTTCTTGATGTAGCGATAAAACCGGGCATCTCCCCGCCCCCGCCAGTAGGCGGATCGGTAGTCGTCGGTTCCTGGACCCCTGCTTAGAAAACTGAAGAACACGTGTCGGGATGGCCTGACGACAATCCCTACGTGGCCGCGCCAGACAATCAGGTCGCCAGTCTGCGGGTGATGGACTCGCCGAAAGCGCTTCACTCCGTCATAGAGATCGTCGGCGCTCGCATATTCGTACGGAAAGCCTGCCTTCTCGTAAATGGCATGCACCAGGTGAGAGCAGTCGCGATTTGAGCCGAAGCGCCTCTGGGTATCGAGCGCGGCGGAAATGACGGCCAGCCCATCATCGGCAGTGAGCATGCGAGGACTTCGCGCGCGCGTCGCCATCGATGACTTCCGCAAGGACTGGGAGGCAGCCTTGCTCGTTGTCGCCGATTGCAGTGCCGTCCGGCCCATGCTGAACGCGCATAAAAGATGCACGGATAAGAATGCTGCAACCGTAGATTTCAGCTCGATGCGCACGGTCTTATTTTGATGCGTCTCCCGCCAACGAAGGAGATTACGGTTGTGCACGGACCCGGTATCACGGAGGCTACTAAAATCTGGACAAGCTCATAACGAGCCCTTTTAACGAGTTCGGCCAGCCCTACCCCGTTCCGCTTCGTTCGACGGCGTAGCCGCTCATCCAGCGCCAATGTAAAATTGCGCGGCACGCTATCGAGGAGCTTAATCAATGAAGAACTCGCGGATTTCTCCGATTATTTTTTTGCTGGTGCTCAGCTTTTTCGGGGGACGCCAGGCATGGGCGCAGGGCATGCTTCGTGTGGGGGCGGCGCGTGTGAATATCCCTATGCCGTCCGATCCTGCCAATCCTCCTTCCGGCAAGTACGCGCACGAAAAGCTGTATGTGCGCGCCATCGTACTGGATAACGGTTCGACACGTGCCGCTCTGATCGGAGCCGATCAGGGTGGCTTGTCGGAGGCGATCTGGCAAACGGCCTCGAAGCAAATTGCCGAACTGCTGAACTGTCCCATCGATAACATCATTATGTCGGCGACGCATACCCACAGTGCCTGGGGACCCGGGGGTTTTCGCGAGGAGCACGATGGCAACGCTCCGCCGCCTCCGATTGTGGGCCAGATCGTCGATGCGGTCCGGCAGGCGAAGGCCAGCTTGCAACCAGCACGGGTTGGATTCGGCACGGGGCGGTCGTACCTCAACGTGAATCGGGATGCGATCGATCCAGACACGCATCTTTGGACCCAGGCGCCTAATCTCGGCGGGCCCTCGGACAAGACGGTGGCCGTGGTCGAATTCCTCGCACCCAACGGCGCGCCGCTCGCCGTGTATATGGATTACGCGATGCATCCGGTAAACGGGTTTTTGGCGGGGTTCACAAGCGCAGATTTTGCCGGAGCGGCCACGCGCTACGTCGAACAGGCATTTCAGGACAAGCCGGTAGCGGTTTTCGCGCAAGGCGCCAGTGGGGATCAGAATCCCCTGTATCTGCGGGCTGCGACGGATGCGCTGGCCTCGCGCGGCGGCGTACCGATCACGGGATACGTGATGACACGCGAGCCGATCGAGGCGCCGATCCGCGACGGAAAAACGAAGCCCGGCCCCGTCGATCCGCAGGTGCGCGACGAACTGGAGCGCGTAATGGATAGCGAAGGCGTGTTGCTGGGCGAAGAGGTGATCCGCGTCATGACCAACATCAAGCGGCTTGATCCAAGCCCGACAATCGCTGCCGGACAAAAGACTGTCACCTGTCCGGGACGCAAGCGCACCGACTCCGGTCGCGAGGGCCATCCCGGCACCTACGTTGACGGGGATCCGGTTGCAATCCGTCTGGGGGCCTTGCGCATTGGCAATATCGCTCTGACATCGGTGGATGCGGAGTTGTACACGGCAATCGGGCAGCGGTTGAAGCGGGAATCTCCCATGGCCGATACGGTAATGGTCACTTTGGCCAACGGGAGGGCGAACTCCGGCTACATCCCCAATGACACGGCTTTCGGAGCCGAGACATTTCAGGTGCTGGGATCAAACTTGAAGCCCGGCTGCGCGGAAACGGCGATTGTGGATGGATTGCTGGATCTGATTGCAGCAGCGCAAAAGTGAGGTTAGCGGCTCGAATCAGGACTAAGACATGCTTACCGACTTCGCTGCTGAGTATGCAACTCGGTGTGACGACGAACTTCTGCACCTCGCTACGCAGCGGCATATCTTCACCGAGGAAGCTGCGGCCAACGGCGCCTGGAGACGCACAGCGGGGAATCCCACCCGTTGCAAAAAGCTGGCGAGCTACCCCGGCGGAGGAATGCCTCCGCCGCTACACGGGCTTTAGCGGCGGTTTTCGGCGGCGTTCCAGAATTGTTCGGCGCCCTGACTCATGTGGCGGGCATCGATTTCCGGGAGCGTGCGGTGGAAGATCTCTTCTGGCGTGCCGGTGGCCGGGATAATCCGCAGCAATCCGGTCCGCTTATAGAAATCCAGCAGCGGCTTTGTCTTGCGCTCGTAGGCTTCAAGGCGCACTTTGATCGACTCCGGACGGTCGTCTTCCCGTTGGAATAACTTGCCGTCACAGCGGTCGCAGTGCCCCGCTTTTTTCGGACGACGCTCGACGACGTGGTAGACAGCTTTGCATTCTTCGCACGTGCGGCGGCCGGCGAGGCGGATGATGATCTCCTCGGCTGGCAATTCGTAGCTGACGACCGCCGTCAGCGCGATGCCTTCCGCTTTCAGAAAATTGTCGAGCGCTTCGGCCTGGGGGAGTGTGCGCGGGAAGCCGTCGAGGATGAATCCGCCGCGACAATGCAGGCAGGCTTTGCGCTCGCGCACCAACTCCCACACGATCGGATCCGGCACGAGTTCGCCGCGCTGAATAAACGCCTGGGCCTCGCGCATGGCAGGGCTTTGTTCGCAATCGGGACGAGAGCCGGCCGTGCGGAATACGTCTCCAGTGGAGAGATGGCAAGCGCCAACGTGTTGATGGAGCAGATCAGCCTGGGTGCCCTTGCCGACGCCGGGGGCTCCGAGCAGAACCAGTCTCCATGGAGCGGTGGGGCCTTCCGGGACGGATGCGCACCGGGTTGAGGGGCCTTGCAGCCAGGCGGCGCGGTTATCGCTGGAGGATGTCATGCTTCGGATATATGGGAGTGGGAGGGGGTAGGCAGTGATTGGAATCACAGGATTGTGTAGCCCCGGACGCATCCGTCCGAGGTGCGCGCGCAGCGCGCAATGAAGTTCCCGAAGGGAAGCAGTTACCTGAGCTCCCGGTCGCGGACGTGCATCCTGCGCATCTGACATGGCTGCTCCACGCTCGCTGCGCTCGCGGGCGGACGAATGCGTCCGCCGCTACATGCTATGCGTTGGCTTTGATCATTTGCTCGGCGTGCTTGCGGGAGGTTTCCGTCAGGCGGGAACCGCTGAGCATCCGGGCGACTTCTTCGGTGCGTTCTTCTCCGGTGACCGGGCGGATCGTCGTGCGGGTGCGGCCTGCGGATTCTTTCTTCTCGATGACATAGTGGTGATCGCCGAACGTAGCGATCTGCGGAAGATGGGTGACGCAGAGAACCTGATTGTAGCGGGCAAGGGCTTTCAGCTTTTTGCCTACGGCTTCGGCGGCCCGTCCTCCTATGCCGGTGTCAATTTCATCGAAGACCATGGTGCGCGAGACGGTTCGAGCTTTGCCGGAAGAGGGCGCCCGCCCCAAACCTGGATTCCCTGCTTCTACACTGGCCTTCAGGGCTAGCATCACCCGCGACAATTCGCCGCCGGAGGCTATGTGCTCCAACGGGCGCATGGGCTCGCCGGGGTTGGTGGCGATCAAATAGATCACCTGGTCAATTCCGCTGCCGGTCCAGTGAGCGCTTTCTTCGAGCGTCGTGAGGCCGATACGGAAGGTGGCCTTCATGGCCAGATCATTGACTTCGGCCTCCACCAGCCTTTCGAGCTTTTGGGCGGCGTTGTGACGCTTCTTGGACAGATCGCGGGCGGCTTGCAGATATCTGTCCGCTGCCTGGGAGAGTTCGGCACGCAACTCGCGGAGGATTTCGTCTTTGTTCTCGACTTCGGAGAGCTTACGGGCGACTTCGGCTCCGAATTGAACTACATCATCGAGGGTGGGCCCGTATTTTCGCTTGAGGCGATCGAGCAAGGCGAGGCGATCCTCAACCTTCGCCAGATTTTCGGGCGAGGCATGAATGGCTCCAGCGTAGTCACGGACGCTGGCACCGACATCTTCGACACTGATGCGGGCGCTATCGAGCGCGGCGACGGCCTCCTGGAACTTGGTCTCGTAGCGGGCGAGTTCTTCGACCTGCTTTTGCGCGGCGCGGAGAGAAGATGCCGTAGAGCTGCTCCCTTCATACAGCAGATCGAACGCGTTCATCGCGGCGTTGTGTATTTTTTCGGCGTTGGCCAGAACACGTTTTTCGGTTTCCAGGCGCTCGTCTTCGCCCGGCTCAATGCGCGCTTCTTCGATTTCGCGCTTCTGGAAAACCCACAAATCGACCAGGTGAAGGCGATCTTGCTCACCCCGCTCTAACTCCTCGATGCGCGCGCGGAGCTCGTTCCAGGACCCGAAAGCCGATTCCACCGAGTCGAGCTGGCTGCCTGCGTATGCGTCCAGAAGTTCGAGGCGTGCGCGGGCATCGAAGGTGAGAATGGATTCGTTTTGGGCGTGAACTGTGGCAAGGTGAGGAGCCAGCAGACGCAGCACCGCGACCGTCGCCGGCTGATTGTTCACGAAAACACGGCCTTTGCCTCCGGCCGCGATCTCGCGCCGCAAAATAATCGAGCCGTCATCGGATTCGTCGAGACCGTTGCTCTCGAGAACTTGATCGAGAGATTTCTCGGCTATCCCCTGCACTTCGAAGACTGCAGACACAACAGCGCGGTCGGCGCCCGCGCGGATTACGTCGATGGAGGCTTTATCACCCAGTAACAACGACAGGGCATCGATGAGGATCGACTTCCCTGCTCCGGTTTCACCGGTAAGCAGGTTGAGTCCGTGGTCGAATTCGACGACCAGGTTGTCAATCACTGCGTAATTTTCCAGCCGCAATTCGATGAGCACGAGCGAGACCTTTTGCCACAGATTTCCACGGATCTTCGCGCATCAAGCGTAATGGAAGACCGTTTCACTCCCGAGGACTTTTTTTGCGCAGCATAGCATGAAACGCCGGAGTCAGGGACATCACGATCCTTAAAGATAAGGGGTGACCGTTCCTTGCTCGCAGGCTTAGCAAATCGTTTATGCATCGATTTCCTCGGGATCGATTACGCCTCAATGCGATTCATGGCATCGCAGAGTGCGATCATCGTCATTCGGATTTCGCATTATGTTTTTCATTGACGGCCAAAGATTTTGTGGTACTTTCATCTCAAATTGGGCCACACCTTCATACCGGCTGTTGAATTCATCCATTCGTAAGAGAAGACATTCCAGAACCGCTGCCAACAGAGCAGGCGCACTGATACAGAACGAGGTGAGGAATGCGCAAGAGGACCTCGCTGTGGGTGTTGCTGATCACGCTGTTCGCGCTTTGCCGGGCGAAGGCCGAGCATCTTCCGGATATCGCTCATCTTTTGAAGAGTGCGTCGAAGGGAGACATCAACGCCGAGTTCATGCTCGGACTCTCCTACGAATTTGGCCGAGGCGTCGAGCAAGACTTTGGCGAAGCGGCCCGCTGGTATAAGAAGGCAGCCGACTCCGGACACACCGGGGCGCAAGAGCATCTGGGAGGCCTATACGCCCAGGGTAAGGGAGTGACACGGGATGATCGGGCGGCATTGAATTGGTACCGGCGCGCGGCTTTCGAGGGCGATGCGGAAGCCCAAACCAACCTCGGCTGTATGTACTTCAACGGTCAAGGCGGCTTGCAGCCGGACTACAGTGAGGCGGCTCGGTGGTTCGGCAAAGCGGCCGATCAAAACAACCCTTTTGCGCAAGCGAACCTTGCGACCCTGTACTTGGAAGGCTTGGGTGTAGCGCGCGATCCCGAGAAAGCCGGCAGTCTTTATCTTGAGGCTGCCAAACGAGGCAACTGGTACGCCCAGGTCAGGCTGGCCTGGATGTCTGAACATGGAGTGGGACGTCCCCAGGATTTGACCGAAACGCTCAAATGGGATCGGATGGCGGCCCAGGATGGCTATCCTGCGGCTCTGAACAATCTAGGCTATCTCTACGAGCATGGGCTGGGCGTGGCGAAAGACTTCCCGCAGGCGGCCAAGCTCTATTGCGAAGCCGCTCACGCCAGGCAACCCGAGGCAGGACACAACTGGGCTGTTCTTCAGCTGAAGATCAAAGGTCTGCCGGACGATTGCTCCGAGGCGGCACGATGGATAGCCCAAAGTGGACAAGAACTCGGAAATGCCGCCGAAAGTGTTGAAGCGGGCTCGAAACGGCCGGTTGATAATTCCACCATCGCTGAAAAACATTGATGAGGCGTGGATCGCTGGTTCCGAACCCCTTCTCCCGTTACAATAAAGTCCATCCGACCCCAAGTGAACCGAATCGCAGGCCGGCCTCATCTAAACTGCATTCATGTCCATCGCCGGGCAGTACGCTATCGAGAGCGACCCAACTTCGATACCTGCGACCATGATGGCCGCCGTCTACCGCGGCATCAATGACGTGCGCCTCGAAACTGTGCCTGTGCCCGCAATCGGGCGCGGGGAGATGCTGGTGCGGGTCCACTCGTGCGGTGTCTGCGGGACGGATTTGAAGAAAATCTCCACGGGATCGCACTCGGCGCCGCGTATCTTCGGACACGAAACTTCAGGCGTGGTGGCGGCCGTGGGCGAAGGTGTAACCCGCTATCGGCCGGGCGATCGCGTTGTAGTCTTCCATCACATTCCCTGCCGAGAGTGCTTCTATTGCCAGCACAAGACCTTCGCCCAATGCGCCACCTACAAGAAAGTCGGATGCACTGCGGGATTTGAACCCTCCGGCGGCGGCTTTGCCGAGTACGTGCGCGTGATGGATTGGATTGTGGCGCATGGCACCGTTCGCATCCCCGATGGCGTTTCCTTTGAGCAGGCCTGCTTCGTCGAGCCGATCAATACCTGCATGAAGGGAATCGAGGCGCTGCGGCTGGAACCGGGCGAATCGGTCTTGGACATCGGGCAGGGGCCCATCGGCATCATATTGAGCGTATTGGCCCAACGTATGGGGGCCCGTTTAATTACTTCCGATTTGTATCCTGAGAGGCTTAAAATAGGGGTAAGTTTCGGGTTAGAGCTTACAATTGACGCTTCGCGGGAAAACGTAGTGGAGCGGGTCCGCGAACTGACCGAGGGGCGTGGTGCCGATGCTGTCATCCTCGCGGTCGGTGGCAATTCCTTGATACGCACCGCGATGGACTGTGCTCGTCCGGGAGGGCGAGTTTTGCTTTTTGCGCAGACCCAACATGGGGAAGCCGTGATTGATCCTGCGGCGGTTTGCGTGGAGGAGAAAGCATTGCTGGGTTCCTATAGCGCCTCCGTCGATCTGCAGGAAGAATCGGAACGATTCGTGATGAACCGCGAGATGGATCTGGAGCGGCTGGTTAGCCACCGATTCCCCCTGATGCAGGGCAATGCCGCGCTGGAACTGGCGGCACATCCGCAGCCCTCCTCGATGAAAGTTTTGATTCAGCCCGGAAGTAGCTGGGGTCCCGTGATCTCGGAAGGAAGCACGAAGTGAACGGAAAAATGACGGCTGCCGTCCTATACGGCAAAGAAGACCTGAAGATCGAGAAGGTTCCGATCCCACGCGTGGGCGAGGGAGAGGTCCTGGTCAAGGTGCAGGTAGCTCTTACGTGCGGCACCGATCTGAAGGTGTATCAGCGCGGATATCACGCGCGAATGATCATGCCGCCAGCGCTGTTCGGGCACGAACTGGCTGGCGTCATCGAAGAGGTTGGGGGCGGCGTCAACGGATTCAAGAAGGGCATGCGGGTGGTCGCGCTGAATTCTGCGCCCTGCCAGATGTGCTTTTATTGCTCCAAACATCAGGAAAATCTCTGCGAAGATCTGCTCTTCAACAACGGCGCATACGCGGAATACATCCGTGTACCGCGGCGAATTGTTGAAGCCAACATGCTGGTGATTCCCCAGAACGTAAGTTACGAAGATGCCGCGATGACCGAACCGCTGGCGTGCGTTCTCCGCGGGTTGCATGAAACTGGCGTGGAAATCGGCGAGACGGTGGCGATTCTGGGCGGCGGACCCATCGGACTGATGTTCGTGCAGGTCGCCCGGGCGATCGGCTGCAACGTAATCTCTGTGGTGAAGCGCGATGGCCAGGTAGAAGCCGCGAAGCAGATGGGCGCGCATGAGATTGTGCAGACGACGAAGATTCCCAACGTGGTCGAAGCGGTGCGGGCGCTGACTCCGTCGCGGCGGGGCTGCGACGTTGTGATTGAAGCCGTCGGCAAGCCCGAGGCCTGGGAGTGGTCGGTGGAGATGGTTCGAAAAGGCGGCACGGTCAACTTCTTCGGGGGATGTGCCAGCGGGACGAAAGTGCAGCTTGATACCAACCGGCTGCATTATTCAGAGATCACGCTGAAAGCAACCTTCCATCACACGCCCGAGACGGTGCGACGCGCATTTGGGCTGATTGCGGCCAAGAAGATTCGTCCAACGGATTACATCACCGGCGAGGCCCCACTGTCGCGACTGCAGCAGGTGCTGCGCGGCATGCTCAACCGGGGCTCGGATATTAAGACCGCGATCATTCCGGGGCATTGATTGAAACAGTTTTCAGAGTTTCAAGCTTTCAAAGTTTCCTTGCCCCTTGGTGGTCATTCCGAGCGCCTTGCATATCATTCCGAGCCTTCTAAATGTAATTCCGCGCGAAGCGCCTACTTGCGGAGGTTCCTTTTTGCTAGGGATGCTTCGCCTCTTCGACTTCGCTCAGGGCGGGCTGCAAACGAGTTTGCAGCGCGATCTCGATCTCCGCTCAACATGACAATGACTTTCATCCAACCACCGGGGATTGCGTAAACAGTGAGCCAGCTTGCCGCACACAATCCGTCGTTTGGCTGGGACCGGCTGCCGGCGGCTTACGCCATTCCGTCCATTGCTCCATCGCTCGCTGAAGCTCGTGCCTATTGCGCGCGGCTGGCCCGCACGCACTACGAGAATTTCTCGGTCGCGAGCTGGTTTCTTCCGCCGCGGCTGCGGCAGCATTTTTTCAATGTGTACGCCTATTGCCGGATCTCCGACGACTTGGGCGACGAGGTCGGCGATGCGGCGGCTTCCCTTTCCCTGCTCGATCAATGGCAGACCGAACTGGACGCCTGCTATGCCGGGGCGCCGAAGCATCCTGTGTTCGTGGCCTTAGCCGAAACCGTACGCAAGTGCCAGATTCCCAAGCATGAATTTTCCGATCTGCTGATTGCCTTTCGCCAGGACCAGACGGTCACCCATTTCGAGACATTTGATGATGTGCTCGGATATTGCCGCTACTCGGCGAATCCTGTGGGACATCTTGTGCTCTACCTGTGCGGTTACCGCGATGAGGAACGGCAGCAGCTTTCCGATTACACCTGCACCGCACTGCAGTTGGCGAATTTCTGGCAAGACGTCAGCGTGGACTATGCCAAAGGGCGAATTTATCTGCCGCTGGAAGACCTGCGGCGTTTCGGAGTTTCCGAAGACGACATCGCGCAGAAGCGGAACACCCCCGCCTTTCGCCAGATGATGAAGTTCGAAGTGGAGCGTGCGTTGGAGTGGTTCGAGCGCGGGCTCCCGCTGACCGCGAAAGTGGATCGCGAACTGGCGATTGATATTGAACTGTTCAGCCGCGGCGGCCAGGAGATCCTGCACGCAATCAAGCGTCAGGATTATGCCGTACTCGGCAATCGTCCGACGATTTCGAAACCGCGCAAGCTGGCGCTCGTGGCCCGGGCAGCTCTGGGCAAGCTTTTCGGAGGCCCGAAGTGAGCGCCGGTACCCAGCAGGTACCGATGCCCTGGACCCCTGCGGCGCCGCAGCTGGCCATGGCGTATTCGGTGTGCCGGGGCATCACGCGCACGGCGGCTAAAAATTTCTACTATGCGTTCATGGTTCTGCCACGGCGGAAGCGCGAGGCCTTGTGCGCGGTCTACGCCTTCATGCGGCGCTGCGATGACATCGCCGACGATGCTTCGCTGAGCCTCGCCGAGCGGCGCCAGAAGCTGGAGACGTGGCTTGACGGTTTGCATCGCGCACAGCAAGGCCAGCCCACCGACGATCCCATCCTTCTGGCCCTGACCGATGCGCAACGCCGGCACACGATTCCCGCTGGCCTACTGGACGAATTGGCGCACGGTACAGCCATGGACGTGGAGGAGCCGGCGCAACCCGCGCCAGGTGAAGCTTCCGGCCTGACGGTTCAGTATCAAACGTTTGAAGATCTACGGCAGTATTGCTATCGCGTGGCATCAGTAGTGGGGCTGGTCTGCATTCACGTATTCGGATATCGCGACCCCGATGCCGAGCCCCTCGCGGAACGGTGCGGACTGGCGTTTCAGCTGACCAACATCATTCGCGACGTGAAAGAAGATGCCATCCTGGGGCGCGTGTATCTGCCCGAAGAAGATCTGGCGAAGTTTGGTTTGACTGCAGCGGAACTGCGGGGCGCTCCGGATGCGGCGCGCTTCCGTCCATTGCTGGCATTTGAGGCGACGCGCGCGCGCGAATTTTATACCTCGGGCGACGAACTGATTCCTTACATCGCCGAGGATAGTCAGCCCGCGTTGTGGGTCCTGGTGAATATTTATCGGCGGCTGCTCGAGAAGATTGCGGAAGCGCAGTACGACGTATTCTCCAGGAAGGTGGCACTGAGCCGCTGGGAAAAGCTGCGCATTCTGGGGAAAGGGTTCATCCGGCGTCTGACATGATTTGTCATCCTTGCGGACCGCGTTTTGCGCTGGTCGAAGCGCCTATGCATCTTGCAGGCAAGTTGCACTGACCTCTTCGCCTTCGCTCAGGGCAGGCTCTTCGCCGCAAGTCGCGCCGCTCACGATGACAATCCATTTTGGATGACAATTCCACCACAACCTACTGTTGCTGTCGCCGGGGGTGGGCTTGCCGGATTAGCGGCGGCTTGCGCCCTGTCCGACGCCGGCTTTCGCGTCACGCTCTATGAAAAGCGCCCGTTTCTCGGTGGGCGGGCATCTTCGTATGAGCATCCCGGCACGGGCGAGGTCGTCGACAACTGTCAGCATGTGTTGTTTCGGGTGTGCACGAACCTGGTCGAGTTTTACCAGCGAATCGGGGTGGCCAACCAGATCCGCTGGTTCGATCAGATGAACTTCATCGAGCCGGGCGGTCGGATTTCCGTGATGAAGTCTTCCCTTCTCCCCGCACCGCTGCACACGGCTCCCTCCTTCTTCCAGTTCTCCTTTCTCAGCGCGGCGGATAAAGTTGCCATCGCGCGAGCGCTCGTTCCGATTACTTTGACCGAGCAGCGCGATACCGGCGAGTCATTTCAACAATGGCTCGATCGCCACGGACAGACGCCGACCGCCGTCAACCGGTTCTGGAAGCCGATCCTGATCAGCGCACTCAGCGAGGAACTGGACCGCATTTCGGTTTCCGCGGCAGCGCAAGTAGTGCGCGAGTCGATGAAGTCTTCCGAGGCGCGGCACATGGGCGTGCCCATGATTCCGCTGACGGATTTGTACAACGCGGCCGGAGAGTACGTATGCGCGCGCGGGGGCGTCCTGCACTTCCGGCGTCCCATCGAGAGTTTCGCGGCAGAGTCCGGGAGCGTGCGAGTGCGCGTCGCCGATGCAGAGGAGCCTTTCGATTATCTTGTGGTGGCATTGCCTTTCGATGCGCTCGCCCGCGCTTTGCCGGATGCGCCGGAGAGTGCGACTCTGCGGGAGAAAATTTCCCACTTCGAAAATTCGCCGATTACCGGCATCCATTTGTGGTTCGACCGGCAAGTCTCCGATCTGGATCACGCCGTCCTGCTCGATCGGACCGTACAGTGGATGTTTCATAAGTCTCGTTTGCAGCCAATGCGGACCCAAAGCACCACAAGCGGAAATCGGGAAGGGCACGAGTTTACTCGTGCCGCAAGCGCGTCCCCATCCCTGGAGCCGTCAGCCCCTGAGGGCGGCAGCTACATCGAACTGGTGGTCAGTTCTTCAAAGACATTGATCGACAAGACGCGAACTGAGATCGTGGAACTCGCGCTCAACGAGGTACGGGAGTTCTTCCCTCCTGCGCGGCAGGCGAATCTGGTGAAGTCCACCGTGATTAAAGAAGTAAATGCCACCTATTCGCCGCGTCCGGGCATCGACGCTCATCGGCCGGGGAGCACGACCGCCTGGCCGCGAGTGTTTCTCGCCGGCGATTGGACCGCGACCGGATGGCCGGCCACCATGGAAAGCGCGGTGCGCAGCGGATATATGGCCGCGGAGGCAATAGCGCAGAGGACGGGAATTGCCAGGGCGCGCTACTTATCGCACAATTTAGCTCCCAGCGGATTGATGAGGCTCTTCTATCGCGGTGGCTAGTGCTTCGTATTCGCTGCTCCCAATCAGCAACCACCAAACCCCCTGATCGCGAACCACTGGCGGCTAGCCACGATTCTCCTTTGGTGCCCACCTACGACCCCACGTAACTTAACTCCCGCTAACCATCGTCCGATACTGATGGCATGGGCGGCGCAATGATCGAACCGCGCAAGGTGATGTGGGCGTTGGCCGAGGTCTGGTGGGCAGATGCGACCGGAGCCGCCAATCATGCGCGAGCCACGATCGAAGACATGTCAGCCTCGGGCGCGTGCCTGCGCGTGAAGGCACCGATTCAATTGGGAGCGCGCATTAAGGTGAAGTGGCATCGCGAGCAATTCGCCGCGATTGCGCGCAATTGCCGCAGCGACGGCACGGAATTCTTGTTGGGAGTGCGGCGGGATAGGTGTGGCTCCGAAATCCAGCCAACTTCCAGGTCGAGCGGCAACGAATCGGACTTCGCTGCCACGCCTCATGGCAATGACGGCACGAAGTCGATATCTGAGAGTCTCCACTCCTTTCAACACCGGCCAGAAGTGGGGCACTCACAGAGAACAGCGCCTTTGCGGAATCCAGCGGAAACGAGGGCATCCCAAATCGATCAACCCGCGGTGCGTGCCGCACCCGGCCTTCGGAATTCCATTTTAGCGGACAGTTCGCCCCCTCCTGGAGAAAGGAACCCCATGCAACCGAAAAACTTTATCCCGAATTTCTGGCGGCACCAGCCGGACACAAATGCGCCCGAAAGAATTGTGGAGGTCCCCGTGAATCATTCCAAAGAAAGCGCGATCGAGTCTGCCAGCCCTGCACGCAGCGAACTGCTCTCTTATGAAGACATTTACCACGCGGCCGGTATCATGACACCGTCCTCGGGCTATGGCATCCACAAAGTCGTCGACATGCTGAACAGCGAGCGAATCCGCGAGCTTTCCAAAGATGTGAAGCGAGCTTCGGTGCTTATGGCGCTGGATGCCGCGGGAGCGCCGGTCGAGGAACTGCTGGGCGATGCCCGCGAGCGGCAGCGGGCGCTCGATGCCTACGAAGAGCGGCAGCGCAAGCAGTTGGAGGAGTTCGAGGCGCGCAAGACAGGCGAGAACGCGCAGATTCAGGCGGAGATGGAGCGCGTGACGGCGCATTATGCCGAGCGCATCCAGCGCAATCGCGAGCAGGTAACGCAGGCGAAAGAGGCACTGCACAACTGGCAGATGGCCAAGCAGGGCGAGAGCCAGCGGATCAGCGAGGTTATTGAAGTGTGCGCCCAAAAACCGGCGGCGGGGCACACCATGCCCGCGGTGCACGCCGGCGACAGCGATCCTACGCCAAGTTTGCGTCCGACTCTTTTAACGGATGCTTCGGGACGAAGTTAGCTTGTGTAGGGGCGAACGCATTCGTCCGCCTCGCGACCGGAGCCGGCGAACGGTCGCGCTTGATGCCTTGTGTGCCCGTAAATCTTAATGATCAAAACAGAAACTCGGAGGAAGGTTCTCCAACACAAGAACAGCTCATGCCAGTTGCTCCCGTGCGCTCGCTTCGCTGGCGGGGCGGACGAATGCGTCCGCCCTACACACGCCGCGCCCGCTTTGTGTTGCCGCTGAGGGTAGCTGCCACTGATCTTACGGATCGATCCGTGCACGAGATGAAATCCCGGCCTCCGTAGAACCGCCAAGCACGAATTCTAATCCGCGAGCAGGGCGACGCCGCAGGCTACGAGGATAGCGGCCATCCAGCGGCGGCGGTCGACTTTTTCATGCAGGAAAACCCGGGCTGCGCAGGCATTGCCGATAA
>Ga0070734_10000454_pt1 | contig 86432 bp, 65 predicted proteins | sample Coa_R1_8_FD_66444 | JGI IMG/M metagenome (GOLD analysis project Ga0070734, IMG submission 66444) | Surface soil microbial communities from Centralia Pennsylvania, which are recovering from an underground coalmine fire - Coalmine... | ecosystem: Environmental > Terrestrial > Soil > Unclassified ...
GGGGAACACGCACGCCTTCGGCGTGGATGATGATGATCAGCCTGTTCTTCCTAATTCTGTTCCCGGAGCGGCACATTTCTGACGAGCCCTACTGGATCAATTCTGACAAGCGGCGAAGCGTTGGCGACACGCGTCAGCAAGCGATGTCTCGTATTGCTCCGAAGATCACTCCCTTACGGTCGTGGCTCGTTGGCGACACGCGCGCGTCAGCAAGCGATGTCTCGTATTGCTCCGAAGATCACTCCCTTACAGTCGTGGCACGTAAGCGAGCCGCGCGCGTAAGCAAGCGACGTCTCGATTGCTCTGATCACTCCCTTACGGTCGTGGCTCGTAAGTGCGTTGTGGCGGGCACGCGTTGTCGTTGGCGACACGCGCGTACGCAAGCGATGTCTCGATTGCTCCGAAGATCGCTCCCTTACGGTCGCGGCTCGTTAAGTCGTCGCAGACACGCTACTTTCCGCCCGCCGGCAAATGCTCTTCCAGATACCTGGTGATCAAGGTGTAAACGTGCAATGACGTTCCGCGACCCTCGGTAATTCCGTGCGTTCGATTGGGATACTCCATGAAGTCGAACTGTTTCCCCAGTTCGACCAGCCGATTGATCAAGCGCTGGTCCCCCTGAAAGTGCACATTGTCGTCGCCTGTCCCATGAATGATCAGCAGTTTGCCGCGCAGTCCCTCGGCGAAGTTAATCGGCGAGCCGTCGTGATACCCCTTCGCATTGGTCTGCGGCAGACCCATGTAGCGCTCCTGATAGATGGAGTCGTATAGCGACTGGTCAGGCACCGCAGCCACCGCCACACCCACCTTATAGAGATCCGGTGAGCGAAACATCAGGTTGTCGGTCATCGAACCGCCGCCGCTCCATCCCCACACCGCCACACGCGAAAGGTCCACCCATGGACGTGTGGCAGCCAATGATCGCAGCGCGGCTGCCTGCTGCTTGGATGCGAGCACCCCGACTTCACCATAGATCGATTTGCGCCAGGCCCTACCCTTCGGCGAGGGCGTGCCGGAGTTGTCGAAGCTCGCGACCAGGTAGCCTTCGTCGGAGAGGGCGGCGTGAAACAGGTTGCGGTTTCCAGTCCACTGGTCCACCGCGTTGGCGCCGGCTGGCTCACCATACACGTAGACAACAATCGGGTATTTCCTGGCAGGATCGAAGTTGTGAGGTTTCATTACCCAACCATCGATCTTGACTCCATCGCCCGCATCCACCTGCACGAATTCGGTGCGATTACCCATGATGTCGGAGATCTTCGGCTGTAGCGCGGTGTTGTCCAACATTACGCGCACGCTCTTGTGTACCGGAAGGCTCACCAGTTCTCGCACGGGCGCCTGGTCGAACCGCGAGACCGTGTGGAACGCCCAGCGGCCGTTGGGAGAGACTACGTAGCTGTGCGCCCCCGGTGAGTTCGAAGGTGTGACCCGCTCCGGCTTGCCGCTGCCATCCAATCGCGCGCGATAGAGGTAGCGGCGCACCGGGTCGTCCGGCGACGCAATGTAATAGAGCCAACCGCCCTCTTCGTCTACGCCGGCGGTTGAGATGGCGTCGGCCGCACCAGTGGTCACCAGGCGCATGTCGCCATCCTTCGAGACGCTGTAGACGTGCCGCCAGCCGTCCTTTTCACTCATCCACAACAGCCGTTTGCCATGATCCACCCAACGAAAAGTGCTATTCAAATCGACCCAGGCGGCGTCCTCGTCGCGGAACATCCGCCGCACTTCGCCCGTTTCGGAATTGGCGAGGAGCACATCACTCGTGTTCTGCAGGCGATTCAACTGCTCGACGATGACCTCTCGCGGACCTGCCCAGTCAATCCGCGGGAGGTAGGTATTGCGCGGGTCGCCGGGCACCTTCATCCATCGTGTCGGTCCGCCGCTGACATCGACCACTCCCAGTCGTACCGCGGCATTGGTCTGACCGGCTTTCGGATACGGATACTTGAGTATCTGGGGATAGAGTGAATCGGTGTAGTCGACGAGCGTGTACTCAGGAACCTCGTGCTGGTCGAACTGCAGGTAGGCAATGCGCTGTCCGTCCGGGCTCCAGTGGTAGGCGCTACCCAGCGCAAATTCCTCGTCGTAGACCCAGTCGGACACGCCATTCAAAATCATGTCGGTGCCGTCGGTGGTGAGCTTGCGAATGGAACCGGTTGCGAGGTCTTCGACGTAGAGATCGGTACCGCGAATGTAGGAGACGCGCGTGGCGTCCGGAGAGAATCGCGGATAGATCAGGCTGGCGCCATCGTCGCCGCCGAGTTTCCGCCACGTGCCGGCCTGGCGATCGAGGATCCAGCACTCTCCAGCGGTCTTGCGCACCAGCACGCGGTGCACATTGGTGGCCACCATCAACTTCTTCATGTCGGGCGACCATGTGTACTCGGCGAAGGCGAGGGGCACGGGTGTCTGCGGCGGCAAAAACTCCCGGGCCGGCACCAGGACTTCCCGTTTGCCGGTAGCTGCATCATAGCGGACGATCTCGGGTACGGGTCCATCGGGCATTGGTTCGACGGATGTGTAGGACTGGCCGTCCTCCAGCCAACGCGCTCCCGTTATGGCGCCTCCGCGTCCCCCTCCACCCGCGGCGAATTCATTTATATAGAAGATACGGCGCAGCATGTCCTGCATTCTTTCAGACGGTTGCGCCAATGCCACAGAGCAAAAGAGGATGCCGGGGAACAGGCGGGTGTTGAAAGCTTTCACGATCGCGATCTCCTGGAGTGGATGGTTTCGATTGTAACTGGAGTTGGATCGCTACCGCATCCCGCTGATTGGCGGGGAATGCGAAGGGAAAACAGAGCTTGCGCGATAGCCTTCGCGAAGCATACCATTCGATCCCTGATTCTGCTGCACTCCCGAAAAGCGTCGAGAAGAGTCTCGACGCGGCAAACAGGGTGTTTGCGCCACGGCTACGCTTAATGCCGTTTATCTTCGGATATTCAATTGCTGGAGCGCGGCGGCGGCTTTGTTGCGAATGTTCGGATCGGCGCTGGATGCCGCCTGCCTCAGGTGGCTCTCGGCGGTACTTATGTCCCCTTTGGCGGCCAGTAATCGCGCGGCATTCAGATGGGCGCTACCGAAATCGGGACGTAAGCGAGCCGCTTCCAGAAACTCCTGGAGCGCCCCGGCACGATTGCCTGCCCGCTCGAGGAGAGTGCCCCGGAAATTGTGAGCATCCGGCGATTTCGGGTCCGACTTGACGGCGGTGTCAATCTGGCGTTGCGCCTCGTCCCAGCGGTTGAGGCCCGCCAGGGTCACGGCGTAATTGGTCAGCACATCGGCATCACCCGGCTTGAGATGGACGGAGCGTGCGAAATAGAATGCGGCCCCCGCAAGGTCGCCCTTCGCTGCCAGGAGATGCCCGAGATTGCCAAGGGCATCCGGCATATCGGGCTGAATCCGAATCGCGGCGCGGAACTCGCGGCCGGCACGGTCGAGGTCCCCAGTGCCGGCATATTCGGTCCCAAGCTGATTGTGGGCCTCGGCCAAATCGGGATCCAATGTGACGGCCTTCTCGAATGCGGCGATGGCATCGTTCTCCCCGCCCGCCGCGGAATTCGCGATTCCCAGTTGATACCAGAGGAGCGCGTCGTTGGGCGACTTCTCGATCGCACGTTTCAACACCACCGTGGCGCGCGCGGGCTGGCCCGACTGCGTAAGCGCATCGCCGAGATTCAAGGAAATCACGGGAGAGTCAGGGTTTCGCCTCTCGGCCTGCTCGAAGGCAGCGATGGCATTGGCGAAATTCCGTGCGCCGAGCCACGCCTGCCCCAGTTCGACGTAGAATTCCGATCGCGCAGGCTGCTGCCGTGCCACTTCCGCGGCAAGTTGCGGAAGGCCCCGAGCCACATTGCTCCTTTGCGTGACTTGCGCCACGGCAAGATAGAGCGCATTTTCGGGAGTGCGAGGCAATGGCGAGGGATAGTAGGGGACCACTTCACCGTGGTACTGATTCGCGTCGAAATCAGCGCGTTCCGCGATCGGCGCCAAGGGATCCCGAGGGGCGCGCCGCTGGATGAAGTGGTCGGTCATGACGGCGTGAATCACGTCCTGCGTGCGCCGTTTGGCCATATGACAAGTGATGCAATCGGCTTGCTCAGTGTGAGGCGCCTGGCTTCCGCGCAGTGTGGACGCATGGCAATTGCGGCAGACGGAGTTGTAGTGGGTCACGGCCTCTTCGCCACGTGGAATGTCATGCGGATTGTGGCAGGTGGTACACGTCAGCTTGCCCTGGCTTCGCAGAAAGCACTGCGATTTGCGGAGACGATAGGCGGAGTGCGCGATTTCGAAATCGTCCTGATACCTGGACCCGGGTGCATGATCGAAGAAAAGCATGAAGTCGGCGAGCGGCTCGCCCGCGCGATAGGAAAACGGCCCTCGTCCGAACTTCACGATCGAGTGCGGCAACTGCAGGCTGGTGGTCTCTAGATGACATTGCAGACACACCTCCATTTGCCGGTCCGCGGGGAGTTTCGCGGGATTGACGATCGCTTTGCGGATGGCCTCGGGCGGCCCACCCAATTGCGCGGCGCGGACGTGGCTGCTGCCGGGTCCGTGACATCGCTGGCAGTCGATTCCCTCCGGCAAATCGCCTGCATACAGAGGCTCACTCCCGGGCTCGTCGTGTTTTGCCGGAATCTGCGGATAGGCGTTGTGGCAGAACATGCACTCGTACGCGATGCTGCGCGGCGGCAGGGCGTAATCACGATCGTGGCCAGGCGACATGGCCCAGGTGCCGCCATTCTCCGGGTACCAGGCGAGCGGGAGTTCGATCAGGGCCCCTCGGGCGGTGCGATGCAGGTACGAGCGGGCGTGATTGCCGGAGCCCATCACGTAGTCGACCCGCGACTCCTGCACGTCGGTCTCCTTGCCATCGACTCCCACGCGCCAACGCATCTGAAAGTACTCTCCTCCGCGATTCTCCATCGCGTACCAGAGTTGCGATGCCAGGTGATGATAAGGATTCCCACGAGCGAAATCTTCGGACGCCGTCTGTGGCAAGAGGCGGGAGAAAGCACGCGCCATTCCGGTACGCGCGTAGGTCTGGGCGATTTTCGGGTGGCAGTTGGCACACAGCTTGCCGTCCACAAAGGTGGCCGTTTGCGCGACGGTTTGCCCAATTAAGGGAGCGCAGATCGCGGCCAGCAGAAAGGCGTCGAAGAGCGCTTGCTGAAGCGCGCGGCTCGCGATCTTTAAGTTGTGTAGGCACCGAACCAACGATCCGCGACCATGACGGAGCGGACCCGTCGAACCGTTCTTCCGCACACTGCTAGTATGACGCGCCGCGATGACCATCTTATTTCAGGAGTAGCAGGTATGAATATTTGTTACAGTATCGGTAGATCGTGCACCTATGCAGAACACGCGAAGAGAATTTTTACAGACCACCTCCTTCGCTGCGGTCGCGGCAGGGGACCCGCCCGGGCCGGAGCTTCAAGTGCCGCGAATGAAATTCGGGGGCGTCGAGATGGGGCGCCTGGTCGCCGGGTGCAATCCGTTTTACGGATTCGGTCACTACAATCGCACGCTCGCCACGGTAATGCGCGAGTACTACACCGCGGAGCGGGTCTGCGAAGTGTTGCACCGCTGCAATCGCTTCGGCATCGATGCCTACAATTGGGTGGACGTGCCGCGATCACGCGACGACCTGGAACGTTTTCGCCTTGAGGGCGGCCGCATGCATCTGATCGTGCAAGGTATGGCCGACCCCGCGGCGTCACGTGCGCTCAAGCCGCTGGCGATTTACCACCAGGGGGAGCTGACCGATCGGGCGTATCAGAACGGCGCCATGGCAACCATTAAGGAGTGGTGCAAGAAGACGCGCGACCTTGGTTTGATGGTCGGGGTCGGAACGCACAAGCCGGAGGTGATCGCCCAGGTGGAAGAAGAAGGATGGGATGTGGATTTTTATGCAGGGTCCGTCTACAACCGGACCCGCACCGCCGACGAATGGAAGCACGTTCTCAACAGCGAACTGGTCGAGATGCCCGGCGAAATCTATCTGCGCAGCGATCCGCCTCGGATGTACGGGGTGATCCGGCAGACGAAGAAGCCCTGCTTCGCTTTCAAGATCCTGGCTGCGGGCCGGATCGACGATCGCGGCGCGGAGCAGGCGTTCCGCACTGCATTCGAAAGTATCAAGCCGATTGACGGTGTTTTTATCGGCCTGTTTCCGCGAGTGAAAGACGAAGTCCGCGAGAACGCCGAGCGTGTCTGCCGCATTCTGGCCGGCGTCTGATGGAACGCGGCCCCCGGTAGTAGACTCTTGGAAGAGATTCCCACTATGAAACTACTCATTCTTGCCCTCGGTGCGGCCTGCGTTTTGGCTGCACAGACGACCCCGGCGCCTCAGAAGAAAGGTACGAATACGCCGCCTCCAGAAGCCGGCGACGATGTTCGGGGGTATAACGACACGCCCAAGCTGCCTGGACAGAAATGGAAAGTGCACGACATGGAGCGGCCGCGCCCGGTTAAGGTCACGCCTGGCCCGTATGTGGAGGAAAAGCCCCCTTCCGATGCGATCGTCCTGTTTGACGGCAAGGATCTTTCCCACTGGAGCCAGCAGGTTCGCGGCGGCGGCATGCAGGAACCCAAGTGGAAAGTAGAAAACGGATACATCGAGATCGTTCCGCGCACGGGAAAACTGGTGAGCAAAGATCAGTTTGGCGATTGCCAGCTTCACGTGGAGTGGCTGGTTCCGGAAGACTCCAAGGGCAACGGACAGGGAATCGGCAACAGCGGAGTGGAGCTGATGACGCGCTACGAGGTGCAGGTGTTGGAATCGAACTCCCATGAGACGTACGCCGATGGCGGCGCGGGAGCAGTCTACGGCGTGTGGCCTCCGCTGGTGAATCCGTCACGTCCCATGGGGCAGTGGAATGTGTACGATATCTTCTTTGAGGCGCCGCGATTTGACGGCGAGAAATTGGTGAAGCCGGCGTACATCACCGTCCTCTTCAACGGAGTCCTGGTGCAAGATCACAAGGACTATCTGGGCACCACCATCTGGCGGCAGATCGGTAAGTACACGGCGCATCCGGCAGAACAACCGCTCAGCCTGCAGGACCATTCGCAGCCTGTCCGTTTTCGCAACATCTGGGTCCGTAAACTGAATCTTGCCAGCGAAGAGTCTAAATAGAAGAAGCCTCTGCCGTCTGAGGCCGAACGTCATGCGGTGTGGCGCCGACTCTTGTGTCTGCTTCGTCGACATTCCTGGCGACGCTTTTCGGGTGTCTGCGAAGTCGCGCGCCAGCCAAAAGCTTCAGCATAAGTGCACGGCACGGCGTGAAGATGGGACACAGTCTTGACGCTGTGCACGAGCGCGTGCATTCTCTAGATATGAGACAGGCGATGCGCGTGTTCTGTCTGCCCGGCATCCTGACGCTGTGCGCAATGTCACAGAGTCCCTCGGATTTGAGTGGCGTACAGGGATCGGTGGTAAGCGCACTCACCGGGCAGCCCGTCCGCAAAGCGCGAGTGATTCTGGCGCCGGTAAAAAAGGGCGAGCCGCTCACCGCAGTGACCGATGCGCAAGGCAAATATACGTTGCCGAATGTGCCGCCGGGGATCTGGCGGATGGGTGCGACACGCGATGGATTCCTGTCCCAGGCGTACGGCGCGAAAAAGCCCGGAGACGATCAACGCGGCGAACCGCTCGAACTCACTGCGGGAGCTGTGAAGAAGGTGGATCTGCAGTTGACCCCGCTCGGCTCGATCACGGGCCGCATCACCGACGAAAACGGCGACCCCGTCCGCCAGGTGCAGGTGGCGGTCATGGGGTTCGACCATGGGCCGGCGGGTAAGACCTTGCAGGCTCGAACTGTGGTGCAGACCGATGCGGCAGGCGAATATCGCATCTACGACTTGCCGCCGGGCAAGTATTATCTCAGGGCCAAGCCCCAATCGGCCCAGATGCCGGGGATGGCGCAGCCCGGCTCGTCATACGCCACAGTCTTCTACCCGAATGCCTTGCAGGCATCCAGCGCGACTCCTATCGACCTGGTGGCAGGCCAGGAACAGCGAGGACTGAACTTCTCGATGCGGCCGATCGCTACCTCGTTCATCCGCGGGCGGGTGATCAAGCCGGCCGGCAGTGAGAATTGCAGTGTGGCTGTGGAAGGCGAAGGTGACGGACCTGACGCCGTTGGCGCGGCCATGTTCGGAATGATCTCCCACGACATCATGATGCTTTCCAATCTCGCGTCGCAGATGGACTCTTCCAACGACGTGGATGACTTCGCCGGCGTACACTCCATCGACAAGGAGGGCAAATTCGAATATCTGAACATCCCCATCGGCAGCCACACCTTGGCCGCCCGCTGCGAGGTGAACAAACAGCGGTACAGCGTCAAGAAGCCGATTGAGCTTGACGCACAGGGCTTGCCGAACGTGGAACTACGGCCGGTTGGCCCGTCCGCCGTTACGGGCAAAGTGCGAGTTGAGGGCGAGAGCAAAAGCAATCTGGCGGAAACCAGAATCTGGCTGGAATCAGCTAGCGGGGAGAACGCCGCGGCGGGACCTCCAGGCGTGGATGCGACGGACGGCACCATCGCCGAGAACGGAGAGTTTGCGTTTCACAACGTATCGCCACTGCACTATCGCCTCCACGTGGAGCCGGCGCAAGGGCTTTATCTGAAGTCGGCCACGTGGAGTGACCGTGACGTGACGGAGCCCGGGCTCGACTTCAGCAGCGGAGAAGTGTCGATCGTACTCGATGTAATGCTCAGTGCGAACGGCGGAACGATCGAGGGCAGTATAGAGAACGGCGCGAGTGGCAAAGTCACCTTAATCCCCGCCGATCCGGAACGCGTAAAGACACTGGCCAAATCGGAAGACGCCGAAGAGGGCCATTTCTCGTTCAAGGCGGTACCGCCGGGTCGTTACAAGCTGTTCGCATGGGAGGATGCAGACCCCAATCAGGCAATGTACGACGCCGAGTTTCGCAAGCCGTACGAAGCCAAGGGCGAGACCGTGGAGGTCGCCGAGAATCAGAAGGTGACCGTGCAGTTGAAACCCATTCCGGCGGCCGGCAATTAATTACTGGGACACCCACACTAAAGCCGAAAGCTCCGGCATTTGCGCCGCCTGCTGGCCCTGGTAGAACAACTGCAGGGGACCGACCAGCAGTTCCCCTTCCCGCATGGTCACGAGAACGGCACTAGTGGAAGACCCCACGAAGCCCTCGGGCAGGCGGACGTCCACACGCCAAACGAAGTCGCTATCCTTCACGACGTTGGCGATCTCGGCGGACCACGCTCCGATCGCTACTTCGAAACCGACAGACCTGGGCAGCGGTGGATTCGAAGGGTAGGGCGATCCCCAGCCGACACCGTTGACGAAAAACGAGATCACGGATCCTGGTTTAGCCGGCGCATTGCACGAGTTCAGCGTGCCATCGGCATTGCGGACTGTCGGCGAGGTAACCGCGACGGACCCCATGGGGACCGCTACGCCGTTGCATCCCAGAGGCGCGAAGGTTGCGGTTGTGAAGAGCGCCGGGTTGCTGGTTGTCACAGGAAATAGCCTGGGAGGCGACGGCACGCCGTTAACCGTCACCTGCATGACCGTCGAGTGCTGCGAGCCTACACCGAAGGGCACGGCCAGATTGATCTGAGATTCCGAGGCAAAGAGCAATTGCGCCGGCGTGCCATCGAAAGTCACCGACACGCCTCCCAGCGAGGTCGCGCCGCCGCCATCAGGCGCTTGCACTCCGACAGGCGGTCCCAGATTGGCACCCAGCAACGCCAGCAATTGATTCGGAGCCACCAGGCCGATGGGCGCCTGGTCGGCCGCATCCAGAACGCAGCTCAGAGCCGGCGCCGTGGTGGAAGTCTGCGAGAAGTCGATGGCGCCGAGATACGCGCCGTCGGCCGGTCCCGGCGTCATTCCCAGCGGAAAAAGGGCGTTCGCCGTGAACGGCACGTCAGGCTGAGCGGATGGGCCCATGAACCAGAAGAGACCGTTGCCCGCCAGTGCGGTTCCGCTGAGTGCCACCCGTGAGCCGCTGATCAGCATTGCGGAACTCGTCTGACCGGTAGCGCTGTCCACTCGGGCGGCATAGCTTTCGGTAATCGACGTGAGATTGTTGGTGAGACACGGAGTCGGAATGGTGTTAAGACCAGGCGGAGGAGGCGGAGACGTACTTGAAGGTATGAGTCCGCTAATCCAGGGCGTGCTGAGTTGGCCGATGACGTCCAGACTGCCGGATGCCGCGTCGTATTGCAGCCCGGAGCCGCCCTGCGGCACCGACCAGATTACCGATTTCCCGTCCGGACCGAGTTTGGTGACAAAAGGAACCGCCGTGGAGCCCGGCACTGGCGGGGTAGTGAATGGGTACTTCGTCGAGAGCGTGCTTCCAGTGACGTAGGCGTTGCCGGAAGCGTCCACGGCGAGACCCGTATTGATCGTAGTCAGCGAGTCCATGCCGTTGATGCCCGTGGAGTAGAGCAACTGGGAAGCGTTGGGATCGAGCTTGGTGAGGTATTGGTTCGTGCTCGCGAAACAGAATCCGAGGGGCGAGATGTTGGTGCACAGTAACGTGGGAACGAACTGGGTTTGGTAGGCTCCTGGCGTGGTGGGATAGTCCGTCTGGCTGGTGTTTCCGGAGACGAAGATGTTGCCGGCGCCATCGAGCACGATGGAGCTTCCCCCGACGCCCGTTGCCGAAAACAATACGTTGCCCGATGCGTCGAACTTCACCAGGTAGGGCCGTTGGGTGCTGTCGGGCACGTGGTACGCTCCGGGTGTGGCCGGAAATCCGCCGGCACTGGCGATGCCGCTCACCAGTACTTCCCCTTTGGGCGTCACGGCCAGTGCCAAGCCGTAGCTTTGGGCCGTCGCGCCGAAGAACCTGGTGAAGAGCGCGTTCCCGCTGGCGTCGACCTTGGTCAAAAATGACTGGCTCTGGGGTACGGACCTCGGATCGGAGGGATCGGCGGGGGTGGTGTATTGTCCCGTGATCCAAAGATTACCCGAGCCGTCGACGGCGGCCGCCCGCGGGGACCCGGCGTTGATAAAGCTGGTGTAGACGTACCCGCTCGCCTGCGGATTTAATTTTTCCACGAGCAGGCCGGCGTTGGCGACCACTCCAGCGAGGTAGAGATTCCCTGTGGGGTCGGAAGCCAACGCGAAGGGGGTGAATCCGACTCGTAAGTAGCTCGAATAGGTCAGAAGAGGCGAGGCAGTTTGGGCCGACAAGCAGACTGAAAATACCAGGTAAAGCAAGGCGTGACGCACGCGAAAGGGTTCTCCCGCTTCATGATACCGGGTGTGTGTTCTTCTTGACTTGGAGGTCCAAAGTCGCCAGTTAATTTGCTTTGACAAATGAAACTAATTGCCTTAGACTGATTTCCATGCCGTCGCCGGAGGTGGAGAGTGTGCTCCGCTGCTACCCGCAAATCTATTTCGCCTGCCACCCCCGGCATGTCCGGGACCAGGAATCGGGAGCGATTCTGAGCGCACACCAGGCTAGCGTGCTCGACCATCTCGACGATGTCGAAAGCACATCGCTCTTCAACCTGGCGCGCCATATGGGAGTCACCGCCTCGACCATGTCGCTTACGGTCGATCGGCTGGAGCGCGGCGGGTACGTCACGCGGGAGCGCAATGCCGCCGATAAGCGGCGCGTGGATCTGCGGCTCACGCCTTCCGGCGTGGGCGTCAAACGCCAGCAGAAGGTGCTGGAGCCTGACCTCGTTGCCGCGATGCTCCATCATCTCGACGAGGCCCGCCGGAGACAGGCTCTCGACGGACTCGAACTGTTGGCGGAGGCAGCCCGGGAGATGGTGGCGTCGGGCGACCTGAATCGCATTCTGAAAGGAGGGGCCGCATGAGGTGGGTTTTGTGGATTGGCGCGGGCCTTGTGGTATTGGTGGGGCTGGTGGCGCTAGTGGGAGCGATGCTGCCGTCGCGGCATCATGCGACGCGGCGGGCACGTTATCGCGTCTCACCGGAAGCGCTCTACGCAGTGATCGCGGGGCCTCCGGATTGGCGTACTGGGGTGGAGAAATTCGGTGTGCTGCCCGAGGAAGATGGCCGCAAACGCTGGTGGGAGGAAGACACCCACCATCAGAAGGTCACCTACGAGTTGGTGGAAGCGTCGCCACCCTCACGCCTCGCAGTGCGTATTGCCGACAAAGGACTTCCCTTCGGCGGCACATGGACCTTCGAAATTACCCGCGTTCCCGGCGCCGGGTCGGAGTTGCGAGTTCACGAAAACGGCGAGATCTACAACGTGATCTTTCGCTTTATGGCGCGATTCTTCTTCGGCTACAACGCCAGCATCGAAGGGTACCTGCGCGACCTGGGAGTGAAGTTCCATGAGACCCCCGGAATTGAGGCCTAGATGGGACAGGAACTCGAATGCCGGATGCATTATCAGCGGAAGGTGCTGAAGGGAAAGGCCTACCTCGAGACGGATTACGTGCTGTTTCGGGGCGACCAACGGCTGAAGATTCTGCTGAGAGATCTCAAGTCGGTGAACGCTGCGGACGGGGTGCTCACGCTCGCCTATGACGGCGGCGAGGCTGCGTTCGAACTAGGCAAGGCAGCGGAGAAGTGGCGCGAGAAGATTCTGCATCCTCCCTCGCGGATGGATAAGCTGGGCGTCAAGGCGGGGCTGACTCTGCGCCTGGCCGGCGACTTCGAAAGCGATTTCCTCGAGGAGTTGCGAGCGAAAGACGCCGTGATCGCAGAGGGACAGGGCAAGGTGGATCTGGTCTTGCTCGCCGCGACAACGGCGGCCGATCTGCGCAAAATCGGGACATTGACGGGCGGGATGAAGACGGACGGCGCGATCTGGGTGGTCTACCCGAAAGGCGTTACGTCGATCCGCGAGGTTGAGGTGATTGAGGCTGGCCGCACCGCTGGATTGAAGGACGTAAAGGTGGCGGCGTTCTCCCCAACCCACACGGGACTGAAATTCGTGGTGCCGGCCGAAAAGCGGTAGCCGTTACGGTCGCACACTGATCTCACGGATCCAGACGGCGGCCCTGTCATCCGGGGGCCGTAGCGCGATGTAGCCCGATTCGGGCGCTGCGATTCGCGATCCATCGTAGTCCGAGACTAATGCGCCATTCAGCTTTACGATCGTTCGCGAACCTTGCATCGTGATGTCCATGGTGTTCCACTCGCCCTCCATCTTGACTGCGCGCGAGAGCGCCTGGGTCGACGAGTCGATCACGCCGGTCACGTGCCGCTCATCGCCGCGATCATCGATCCGCACCTCCATCGCATTGGGAATCGACGCCGGCCCAGGCAGGCGAATCAGGATGCCGCCGGCGCCCTTCGAGTTCTCCATTCGGTAGATCACGCGCAAGGTGACATTGCCGAGCTTCTCGCGCGTGTAGCAGAGGAGGCCGTCGCCCGACTGCGTGCGGATCTCGCCGTCCTCCACAGTGAAGGCTGGCTTGCCCTGCGCACCCACTACAGCCCACCCATCCAGGTCCTTGCCATTGAAGAGCGGCCGCCATCCCCGGGGAACCGCCTGGCTATGGGCTGTGGAGGTCCCTCCCAAAAGCAGGATCGGAAGCAGAATCAGCGTGCGCATGGTATTATTTTCGCCTATGCGCACACTTCTGGTTCTCTGCCTGGCACTTCCGGCTGCCATGGCGGCAGACGGCAAGACCACGGTGCTGAAGGCTGCGCACCTTTTCGACGGCAAAAGCGACCACCTGGTCTCTCCCGGACTGGTAGTCGTGACCGGGGGAAAGATCGTCGCGGTGGGACCGGGTTCCGCGATCCCGGCGGGTGCGGAAACGATCGATCTGGGCGACGCGACCATTCTGCCGGGCTTCATGGATGCCCACACCCATCTTTCGGATCCGTATTACCGGGACTACCGCCAGGGCGAGTTGGATCTGCTCAAGAAGACCGTGGCGGAGCGCGCGCTCGACGCCTCCGAGACGGTTCGAAAGACGCTGATGGGCGGTTTCACCACCGTCCGGGATCTCGGATCGGAAGACTATATTGACGTGGGGCTGCGCAACGCAATCAATGACGGCAAGATTCCGGGGCCACGCATGCTGGTGTCGGTACACGCACTCGGCGCAACCGGCGGGCACTGCGACCCCACGGCCGGATTCGCGCCGATGATCTTCGGACGGGAGACCGGCATCGCGGATGGCGTTATCAACAGCCCTGACCAGGCGCGTCAGGCGGTCCGATACAACATCAAGCATGGCGCGGATGTGATCAAAACCTGCGCCACCGGCGGCGTGCTTTCTCTTACCGACGACGTAGATACTCCGCAGTTGACGCAGGCCGAACTGGACGCATTGGTCGATGAGGCCCATGCTTTGCGCCGCAAGACGGCGGCTCATGCGCATGGAGCCGCCGGCGCGAAGCGAGCCATCCGCGCGGGGATCGATTCCATCGAGCACGGAACTTTTCTCGACGACGAAGCAATGGACATGATGAAGACGCGCGGCACCTACTACGTCCCGACCATGATGGCGGCCGAGGGGCTACGCGAGATGCTGAGCGACGGATATGTGCCGCCGCCTATCGAAAAGAAAGCGCGGCTGGCCATGGCTTCGCTGCAAGATACCGTCCGGAAGGCCATCGCCAAAGGGGTGAAGATCGCCATCGGGACGGATGCCGCGGTCTACCCGCACGGGCGGAATGCGGAGGAATTTCACCAGCTTGTGGACATGGGAATGAAGCCGGTCGCCGCCCTCAAGGCCGGAACTTCGGTGGACGCGGAGTTGCTTGGTATCGCCGACCGCACTGGCACTCTGGAAGCTGGGAAGCTCGCGGACATCGTGGCGTGTCCGGGAAATCCCGAGCAGAACATCCGGCAAGTGGAAAAGGTGTTTTTCGTAATGAAAGAAGGAGTTATTTACCGAAGACAGTAAATTTGGAACTGTACCAAGGGTAGTACCGTACTAGATGTCAAGCGTGCCATCTGTTAATATGATCTTGCTCCAACATAGTGCAGGACCCGTTGGCCCGACGTTAACGGGCTCTTTGATATGGCTGTAAGTGTTCCGTTGGCTTTCCTGGTGGCTCACTCCGCCGCCGAGCGGTTAATGCAGCGTGTTTTTGCCGACACGCCGTTTGCCGACGTCCACCGGCTTACGGGCTTCGACTGGGCGCTGCTGATTCCGTACTTCACGGTTCTGACAATTCTGTCGGTGTACGGTCTTCACCGGTACGATGTCATCCGAACCTACTTTAAGCACCGGAAGAAGGCCACCACCGAACCGTCCAAAGTCCGGTTCGACCACCTCCCCCCGGTGACGATTCAGCTCCCGCTCTACAACGAGCGGTACGTAGTGGAGAGGCTGATCGAAGAGATCCTCAAGATCGAATACCCGCGCGAACTGCTGCAAATCCAGGTGCTGGACGATTCCACCGACGACACGGCGCCATTCGCCGAGGCCCTGGTGGAGCGCTATCACACGATGGGTCATCCCATCGAGTACCATCATCGGTCGAATCGCCACGGCTATAAGGCGGGGGCTTTGCAGGAGGGGCTGAAAACGGCCACAGGCGATTTCGTCGCAGTGTTCGACGCCGATTTCTGCCCACCCGCCGACTTTCTGATGCGGACGGTCCACTACTTTGCCGATCCCAAGGTCGGAGTCGTGCAAACGCGATGGAGTTACATTAATCGCGATTACAACTTCCTGACTGAGGTCGAAGCGATTCTGTTGGACGGGCATTTCATTCTGGAGCACGGAGCCCGTTCCAGCGCGGGGTATTTCTTCAACTTCAACGGCACCGCTGGCATGCTGCGCAAAGAGATGATCGACGACGCGGGTGGCTGGCAGCATGACACGCTGACGGAAGACTCGGATCTGAGCTATCGCGCGCAGTTGAAGGGCTGGCGATTCGTTTATCTGCCAGGCTTGGATTGTCCCTCGGAACTGCCCGTGGAGATGCACGGATTCCAAGTACAGCAGTCGCGGTGGGCCAAAGGGCTCACACAGTGTGCGAAGAAATTGCTGCCTGCGATTTTAAAGGCGGATATTCCGAAGAGGGTCAAGGCAGAAGCGTTCCTGCATCTGACGCCCAATATTTCGTACCCGCTGATGGTCGTGATCTCGGCGCTCATCTTGCCGGTGATGATCGTGCGGTTTTACATGGGTCTGTGGCACATGGTGCTGATCGACATGCCGCTGATCGCCGCTTCCTTCTGGTCGATCTCGCTGTTCTACGTGGTGGCACAAAGAGAGTTATATCCCAAGAGCTGGAAACGGACTATTCTGCTGTTGCCGATGCTGATGGCGGTCGGCGTCGGATTGACGATTATCAATACGCGTGCGGTGCTGGAGGCGTTGTTCGGCGTACAGACGGCGTTCGCGAGAACTCCGAAATACGCGATCGGCGACCGGCCGATGAATCTGGAAGTGAAGAAGTACCGTCGCCGCAGCGGCTGGCTGCCGTACGTAGAGATTCTGGTGGGCTCCTACTTCGCGGCGATGATCGGATTCGCCATCGAGACGTACAACTTCTTCTCGATTCCATTCTTGCTGCTGTTCGTGTGCGGCTACTACTGGGCGGGCTTCGGCACGCTGTACCAGGAGCATCAAGGCCGCTTGCGGTGGTTGAAGCAGCAGAAACTCGCGACTCTCAGACAAGCTTCCTAAGTGGCGCAAACACCCTTGAAAGCAGGGGTTGGGGGTTAGGGGTTCGCGCCGTGTCACCATGGCCGAGCCGATCTGCCCGGCGAACGCGCCGCTTTCATCGGAATCCATGGCGGCGAAGCAGCCCAAGACCACTCCTGTTTGCAGCGTCGACACCATGTCGCGTCTACACCGATCTGCCGTTAGAAAACATCGCGAACAGGCATTCGTCGCGAACTCTTCTGGAGGCCCGAAAAGCGTCGAGAAGAGTCTCGACGCTGCAAACAAGAGTGTTTGCGCCACATTCTGCGGGCCGGCATGGGGACCCACAAGCCTGACTACCTTCCTGTCACTGCTCCTTCTGACGCAGACGACACCAGCCTGCAATACTTCGCGAAAACTCCAGTTTGATAGCGAGGCGCCGGCGCCTTCCATGCCGCCAGCCGGGCTGCCAATTCTTCCGCGGGAATTTCTACGTCGAGCACCCCGCGATTCGCATCAATCGTGATCGTGTCTCCTTCGTGCACCGCGGCAATGGGGCCGCCGTTGAACGCCTCGGGAGCCACGTGCGCGATCATGAACCCGTGAGTCGCTCCGCTGAACCGGCCGTCTGTTACTAACGCCACGCTGTCGGAGAGCCCGGCCCCCACAATCGCTCCAGTCACTCCCAGCATCTCGCGCATTCCGGGGCCGCCGCGTGGACCCTCGTATCGAATCACCACGACATCGCCCGCTTGGATCTTGCCTTCGGTCACGGCGTGCATCGCGTCTTCCTCGCGCTCGAAGACGCGGGCGGGTCCCTGATGCACCTTTTTATCGTGCCCGGCCAGCTTGATCACGCAGCCTTCGGGCGCCAGGTTGCCCCGCAGAATCGCAATCCCGCCGCGCGGCTTCAGCGGCTGGTTCAAGGGCCGGATTACTTCCTGGCCCGCCGTTTCCACCGCGTCCGCGGCCTCCGCGGCAAAGGTGCGCCCAGTGATCGTCGTCACCGACCCATCCACAAACTTGCCCTCCACCAGGCGCTTCGCGATCACCCCAATACCTCCGGCCTTATGAACATCCACCGCCACAAAGCGCCCGCCCGGCTTGATGTCGACAATCACCGGCGTGCGCGCCGAGATGCCGTCGAAGTCATCGATGGAAAGCGGGACCTCGGCCTCGCGTGCCATCGCCAGGAGGTGCAGCACAGCATTGGTCGATCCGGCCGTCGCAGCCACGCCAGCAATGGCATTGTCGAACGCGGTGCGAGTGCAGATGTCGCGCGCCTTGCGGTCGTTGCGAACCGCGTCCATCACGATCTGGCCGCAGCGATACGCCACCTCGTTCTTGCCGGCATCCACCTGGGGAACGGCGGCCGTGCCCATCGGCGCGAGCCCAATCAACTCCATCACAGTCGCCATGGTGTTGGCGGTGAACTGGCCTCCGCAGGCGCCGGCGCCGGGGCAGGCGTGGTCCTCGATATCGAGAAGTTCCGCGTCGGACATGCGGCCGCGGGCATTGGCGCCGACTGCTTCAAACACGTCCTGAATCGTGATATCGCAGCCGTTGTGTTTGCCCGGGAGGATCGAACCGCCGTACAGAATCACGCCTGGGATGTTGAGCCGGAGCAGCGCCATGGCAGCGCCGGGAATCGTCTTGTCGCAGGCGACCAGCGCCACTACTCCGTCGAACATATGGCCGCGCACCAGAAGCTCGATTGAATCGGCAATCACTTCGCGGCTCACCAGCGACGCTTTCATGCCTTCGGTGCCCATGGTGACGCCGTCGGAGATGGCGATCGTGTTGAACTCCATGGGAGTTCCACCGGCGGCACGAATGCCCTCCTTCACCTTGACGGCCAGGTCGCGCAGGTTATAGTTGCAGGGCATGGTTTCGATCCAGGTATTGGCGACCCCGATAATCGGCTTGGCGAGATCCTCGTCGGTGAAGCCGATGGCTTTCAGCATGGCGCGCGCGGGGGCGCGGTCGCGTCCCTGAGTGATGGTGTGGCTTTGCAGTTTCATGGCGAAGTACCAGTGTAGCGGGATGACTTCGCTTGCGGGGAAAGTGGGGGGCGGGCAGCGGCTCCGCCCCTCGGGGGCTATTCAATGGAGTTCGCGGTAGCAATGGCGAGGCTGTCGCTCATCGGCCCGCTGAGTATATAGACGCGGTCGGGGGCGCTCCAGACCAGCGTGAGTCGCTCGATCCGGCCGGGGTTTTCGGGATTCAGATCGTAGATCATCGTGGCCGTTCCGCTGCGCAGCGCCACATCGCGGATGCCGACCTTCTCGCCCGGGCGGACCGGCAGCAACCACGCCGGCGTCGACGCCATGCGCGCACCCAGCCGCTCCGCCTCTTCGCGCGGCACCTTCAAGCCGCGCAGTGCCAGCGTCGTAAACGCGCGCAGATCGAAACGATCCGGCACGAGCATCGTCACCGGCGAAAGTTGGATCAGCATCGTGTCGCTTGCGTGCCATTCCGCCATGACCAATCCGCCAGTTTGCACGACAATTCTTGCGCCGTCCCACTCGGGCGGGACACTTTCGTCAATCCCCGCCCTCTGCAAAAGCAACCGCAGATCGTCCGCCTTCAAGACGATTTCCGCCGCGGCCGGACTGGCGACCGAAAGCTCCGGCGTCCCGTTCAGAGATCCTGGACCAGGGAGGCGCGGCAAAAAGCCAGCCAGAGCACGCGCCGACTCTGCATTGTCCGCCCGGGTCATCTTTCCAGGCCCTTGGATCATCCTGGCGCGCAACGATGAGTCGGCGGGCAAATCGGACAGATCGACACGGACGACCTCGATGCGGCCCACCGTCAGCGACCTCCAGATGCGTTGTGCCAGCCCCCGCGTGGGAGGCGCCAATCCGATAGCCAAGAGGATCGCCGCGGCCATCGCGAACTTCCACCAAAATCCGGGACCTCGGCGCCATTCGTCCTGACGGCGGACGCGATGGCGCTGCAGGGCCGCGGCGGTATCCGGGGTCCAGGCAACCGGCGGTTTCAGGATTGCGATTCGCTCCTCCACCCACTTATTGTTTTCCATAACGCCTCTCCCACTCCTTCCGGAAAGCTGTCTCGGCACGCGCGGTAAAAGTGCCCACCGATGACGGGTTACAGTCGAGCGCAGCAGCGGACTCTTTGAGTGTGAGACCCTCGCTGCGCAGTATCAGAAGCAACGCAAATTCCGGTTTCAATGCCGATAACACCAGGCGTACGCGTGCCTGCTCCTCACGGCGCGCCAAGTCTTGTTCGGGAGTCGGAATCGGAGTTGTGCCAGGGGCAGCACCTTCGTAAAGGGCGCGCCGCCGCTGCTTTTTGAGGCCGTCCAGCGCCAGACGCAATCCGGTGCGGTACAGCCAGCCGGCGAGGTTTTGGTGAAAGGCCGGAGGACTGCGATGCAGCTTCCAGAATGCCTCCGACGCCAATTCCTCCGCATACCCGGTATCGCCGACTACGCGGTAGATCAACCTCGCAAGTTGATGGTAGTGCGCGGCAAAGAGCGCTTCGAAGCTCTGGTCCTGGACTTCCATCGCTTTGCTCATGGCCGCTTCTTCATAGCTGAGTTCCACACCTGCTAAACGACGGCGGGGCATCTCGTTTGACACTCCTTTAGAAGGAACATGCCTACCGTCGGGCGTTCTGGTCGAACAATTTGCGTTTTAGTACGAAAGAGCAACACTATAGTAAGGACACCGAGAATGTAATGCCGTATAGCCAGACATTGCGCACCACACGTGGAATCCAGCAGTCGCTGCTCACCCCTCCCCGCCCGTTCCGGCCATTGTCGCGTTTCGAGACTAAAGGAGTGGTCTACACAAAACGCTGGGTCGTCGAGTTACTTCTCGATCTGGCCGGATATACATCGGAAAAGGATCTCACTGATGCTCTTGCCGTTGAACCTGCTGCCGGCGACGGCGCATTTCTGGGACCGATGATCGAACGGCTCCTCAATTCCTGTCGGAGGGTCGGTAAGCCCTTATCAGCTTGCCGAGAATCCCTCATCGCTTTTGAGCTCGATGACGAAAGTGCAGGCCGGGCCCGTACCTTAGCGGCTGGCATATTGACAGAGCGTGGCGTGAAGGGTGATGTAGCGGAGGACCTTGCCGGTTCCTGGGTCCGAACGGGGGACTACCTCTTTGAGTCCACAAGCCATGATGCTGATTTCGTAGTCGGCAATCCGCCTTATGTCCGGCTTGAGGACATCCCAGAAGATACGGCCTTGTTCTACCGAGAAGCTTACCCCACGATGCGCGGCAGAGCGGATCTGTACGTCGCATTCTTCGAAGCCGCCTTGCGCCAGCTGCGCGAGAACGGCGTTTGTGCATTCATATGCGCCGATCGATGGATGCGCAATCAATATGGCGCCGAATTGCGCGAGTTGGTCACGGCTGATTTTTCAGTTGAGGTCATCATCGAGATGCATAAGGCCGACGCTTTCCACGATGAAGTGGACGCCTACCCTGCCATAACGGTCATCCGGCGTCAAAGCCAGAGGTCGGCAGTGGTGGCGAGCGCCGGCCCGGAAGTCGAAGGCGCCACATGTCAGGATCTTTCGGCGGCCCTGCAAGCAACCGCACGAGGTGAGAACACGGTTGGGCCCAGCGGCTTGCGGATGGCGCTGGTTGACACTTGGTTCAAAGGTGCCGCGCCCTGGCCCTGCCATTCTCCGGACCAACTCAAGCTGCTGCGTCGGCTCGAAGAGCGTTTCCCCGCGCTGGAAACCTATGCAAAAGTCGGTATCGGTGTCGCGACCGGCAACGACGGTGTTTTTATTACCAAAGATACGAGCCTGGTGGAGCGGTCCCGACTGCTAAAGTTGGCGATGGCGAGTGATATCTGCGAAGGTACCATGAAATGGTCCGGGCACTATCTTGTAGACCCGTGGAACAACAACGGATTAGTGGCTCTGGACCAATATCCGAAACTGCGTGCGTATTTTGAAAAGCACGTCACCGCACTCAAGAAACGCCATACGGCGGTGAAGAACAGCCACGGGTGGTATAAAACTATCGACCGCGTCACACACGCACTGACGGCCAAGCCAAAACTCTATATTGCCGATATCAAGAACGTGCTCGATCCAGTACTGGACAACGGCGAAACCTATCCGCACCACAACTTGTACTTCATCCAATCGGATGACTGGGACCTTGAGGTACTTGGTGGACTTCTGCTGTCTGCGGTCGGGCAATTCTTTGTCGAATCGTACGGTGTCCGCATGCGCGGTGGATATCTCCGGTTCCAAGCACAGTATCTGCGCCGGATCCGCGTACCCGATCCTGAAATACTTTCCCGGCCCCAGGCAACCGAGCTTATTGAAGCCTTCCGTGCGCGTGACAGACAACGGGCGACGCTGGCCGCTCTAGAAATCTACGGCGTCGACAAACCGGATATCGAGAGGGCGCTTGAACATTGAGAGAAGACTGCGACGCGCCGTTCAAAGCTACTGGGACGCTCGAGCGAAGAACAAGGCAAAACAGATAAAAGGCGGCAAGATCGACGCAGGCACTCGCGGCGAGGTCACGGGCGGCGTCCAGATGGGTGCCCTGGAAGTCCTGGTCGCAGACATTCTCTGTGATGCGGGCCTGGATAAACTCGACGTGAAAACCCGTACATCGCTTGAGTTGCCCGGCTATTATCGTTCGGAAAAGAAATGGGACTTGATAGTCGTCTCGGAAGGCCAGCTCGTGACCGCAATGGAATTCAAATCGCAGGTCGGGCCGTCTTTCGGCAACAATTTCAACAACCGCTCTGAGGAGGCCATCGGCAGCGCTACCGATATCTGGGTCGCTTACCGGGAAGGTCGGTTCGGCAAGACGCCCACCCCGTTTCTTGGGTATTTCTTCCTGTTGGAAGATTGCGCCAGAGTCAAGACGCCGGTCCGCAACAAGGAACCGTATTTCAGAGTGGACCCGGCTTTCGACAGGGCCTCGTACAGCGAGCGTTACGAACTGCTCTGTCGACGACTGGTTTTGGAACGGGTCTACAGTGCCGCTTGCCTCGTTATGGCGACGAATTCGCAGAAGACGGTGATCACGCAACCTGCCGAGGACTTGAGTTTCAAGCGATTCTCGGCGGCGCTACGCGGGCATGTCGTAACGTTCTTGGAGAGCCGGAAATAACGAACGGGCTGCAATATACAAACGACTGATAACTTCGTGTTGCTTGCCCGCCAAGCCCGGGTCTGCCGGAATTGCGCGGCAAAGAGCGCTTCGAAGCTATGGTCTTGGACTTCCATCGCTTTGCTCATGGCCGCTTCTTCATAGCTGAGTTCCACACCTGCTAAACGACGGCGGGGCATCTCGTTTGACACTCTGCTTTGACACTCGCCAAAATCGCAGCCTCTACTGTTGACAAGTATACTTGGTACCGCTATACTCGAAGCCGATAGAGTTCCAGGGATGCGAGAAACAAGTCCGGAATCGCTGCTGCCGCTGCCGACGGGAGTCTTTCACATTTTGATCGCGCTTGCCGATCGCGACCGTCATGGATACTCCATCATGCAAGATGTCGCGGCGCGGACCGAAGGCAAAGTGCAGTTGAGCGCGGGCACGCTGTATAGTTCGATTCGCCGCATGCTCGATCAGGGGCTGATCGAGGAACTCGCCGAGAGCCCAGACCCTTCGAGCAGCGATGAGCGGCGGCGCTACTACCGCCTGACCCGCTTCGGCAGGCGCGTCGCGGCGGCCGAAGTGGAGCGGCTGAATGCCATGCTGAAACAGGCCCGCGAGACCGGACTGGTGCCGGGGTCGTAGATGCGCGCTGATTTCTTGTTTCAGGCGATGCTGTACTGTTATCCGGCCGCCTTCCGGCAGGAGTACGGCCGCCAGATGGAGTTGATGTTTGCCGAGCAGATGGGCGACGCACGGCGAACGGGAAGCCTGGTGCGGCAAACGACGTTGTGGCTCATGGCGGCGACGGACGCGCTGACCATCGCCCCCAAGGAGCACTGCCACGTGATTCATCAAGACCTGCGATATGCCTTCCGCGTCCTGGCGACTCGGCCCGGTTTCACCGCCGTGGCGATTCTGTCGCTGGCGCTCGGCATCGGCGCTAACACCGCGATCTTCAGCCTCTGGAATGGGGTACTGCACGCTTCCCTGCCCGCAGTCTCGAAGCCTGGCGAATTGGTGATGTTCTCCAATCCCGAGTCGGCCGGCGGCTGGCACGGCGACGTGACCGGCGACCGCGACTGGCTCACCTATCAGGAGTTCGAGGAGTTGCGCGACCAAGTGCATACCCTCTCCGGTGTGATGGCCACGCAGAGCTTTCTCTCCAGCTGGCAGGTTCGATACGAGGGATCGCAGTGGGAGGAGGCTCAGGGACGGCTGGTCTCCGGCGGCTACTTCCAGGTGTTGGGGGTCGGAGCGGCACTGGGACGTGTGTTCGACGCGGACGACGATCGGACCGCTTCGCCGCACGCCGTGATCAGCTACGCCTATTGGCAGCGCCGTTTCGGCGGCGCCCCACAAGTGCTGGGCAGGACTTTCACCGTTAGAAATGCTGTGCTCACCATCATCGGTGTCACGCCTCCTGATTTTGTCGGCGAGACGGTGGGACAGCAGCCGGACGTGTGGATTCCGCTGCGCATGCAGCCGGGCGTCGTGCCGGGCGAGGACTGGCTTCACGACACGCCCCCGTCGAAGACGATGTTCCTGCATGTATTCGGCCGCTTGCAGCCGGGCATCACGGCAGCGCGGGCCGAAGCCGAGGTCAATGCCGTATTTCATGCGGGCTTGGAATCGTTCTACGGCGCCGCGACCTTGCAGGAGAGGCGCAAGCTGCTCGATCAACACCTCCGGGCGCGAGCCGCGGGAACGGGGGCATCGGAGGCGCGCAAGAAGTTCTCCACCTCGCTCACGGCCCTCCTGGCAGGGGTCGGCGTGTTGCTCCTGATTGCCTGCGCCAATCTGGCCAATCTGTTGCTCGCGCGGGGAGCGGCACGCAGGTCGGAAATGTCTTTGCGGCTATCGCTCGGTGCAAGCCGCGGACGCCTGATCCGCCAGCTGGTGACCGAGAGCCTGGTGCTGGCGGTCGCCGGGGGTCTCGCTGGGCTAGCGACGGCTTACGGCGTTCACGGCGCGCTGGTGCGCCTGCTGGTGGAGGCCGACCAGGATTTCCGGATGGGTTTCGCAGTGGATCCACTGGTGCTCGCATTTACCCTGGCAGTCACTCTGACAGCCGCCCTACTGTTCGGACTTCTGCCCGCCTGGCAAGTCACCAACACGGGCACAAGCACGGTTCTGAAGGAACAAGGACGTGGTGTCGCCGGTGGGACGCATTGGGGCCGGTCTCTGGTCAGCCTGCAACTGGCGCTATCCCTGCCTTTACTGGCTGGCGCCGGTTTGCTGGCGCGGACCTTGTACAACCTGCAGCACGCGAATCTCGGGTATCCGGCGGAGCGTCTGCTGCTGGTCAAAATCAACACGCACGAAGCAGGCTACGACGCAACCCGCAGCGCTGCGCTGTTTCGCCAATTGGCCGGGGACTTCCAGCGGATTCCGGGGGTTCGCGCCGTCAGCTTTTCGGAGAACGGCATCTTTACCGGCTCCACCTCCGAATCATCCGTTCAAGTGGAAGGCTTCACACCAACCCAAGACAAAGACCGTGAGTCGAATCTAGACCTGGTGGGACCAAGGTATTTCGCGACGCTCGGCGACTCCCTGATTCTGGGGCGCGACATTCTCGATAGCGACGGTCCGAACGCGCCGCGTGTCTGCGTGGTCAACGAAGCGTTCGCCAGGCAGTTCTTCGCGGGGCGAAACCCCATCGGTGCGGGAATCACGGCCGGCGATGGCGCAAGCAAGACTGCCTGCCATATCGTGGGTGTCGCCAGGAACGCGCGCACGGAGACACTCCGGGACGAAGTCCCGTCACGATTCTACGTGCCTTTGGCGCAGCCGGTGGGATCCGGCGCCGTGCGGGTCACGTTTCTGATTCGAACCGCTGACGAACACATGCCGGTGCTTGCCGCCGTTCGCCAGGCGGTGCAGCGAGTGGATGCTTCGCTACTGATTGCCTCGGCGCGGACGCTGGAAGAGCAGGTGACGCCGATGCTGGCAGCCGACCGCGCGACGGCCCAACTGGCGGAGGTCTTTGGATGCGTAGCCCTCGTCCTCGCTGCGATCGGGTTGTATGGTGTGCTGTCGTATGGCGTCGCGCGGCGAAGAAACGAAATGGCGGTTCGAATCGCTCTGGGAGCGCGGCCAAGCCGGGTGGTCGCCATGGTCATTCGGGAGACTGCGGGGCTTATTGCCGTGGGACTGGCGGTGGGGAGCGGGTTAGTCTGGGCGGCCTCGAAGCTGATTCACACCAGCCTCTACGGCGTTGCTCCCGACGACCCGCTCACGCTCACCGCAGCAGCAGGACTACTGGTCGCGGTGGCGTTAGGCGCGGCGTACTTGCCCGCTCGGAACGCCGCAAGGCTCGATCCCATGACGGCGCTGCGGGCGGAGTAAACGTTGGAAGCAGGGGTTGGGGGTTGGGGGTTGGGTGGCTCCTCGCTACTCCTGTCCGCGCCGGCCACCGCCACGAGGCGGCGTGGCAAGATAGGCCTGAATGTCCTTCGCTGCTTTCGTCTCCACCCCGGACTTCTGCAGGAAACCCAAATCCCGGAACCAGTCGATGAAGCGATACTGCCAGGTGCCGTAGGGAATGTCGTTCCGATCCGTCAGACCGCCGGACATTCGACTGCCATCCGGCAGTGGATCGCCGGGATGGCGGCCGTTGCCGTACAGATGCATCTCGATATTCGGAATGCGGATGGCAAGCATCGCGGAGAAGTAATCCATCGCCCAAATGGTGTGCATCTGGTCGTCGGAGCCGGCGCAGGCGATGAAGGCCGGCGGGGCATTGCGGGGAATCGGCGGCGCTGTGCGATTGCGCGCGAAGGGCGTCGGCCCCGGATAGATAATTCCCACGAAGTCAGGACGCGAAGTGACTCCGGCCAGAGGATCTGCGGGGTCACTGTTCTTCTTATCCCAATCCTCATACAAGACCGCGGCGGCGGAAGTCAGTTCCGCGCCCGCTGAGAATCCCATGATGCCGATCTTGTTGGGATCGAGATTCCACTCCTTCGCATACGCGCGCACCATGCGGATCGACTGCTGCGCGTCGTAAACTTCGTCCGTCTGCGGATTGTAGCCGTCGCGGCGCAGACGGCTCCGCAGAATGATGGTGTTGATGCCGTAGTTGTAGAAGAAAGGCACGAAGTCAGCGCTCTCGCCGCCCACGTTGAGCGAATTGTGGCCGCCGCCGGCCACTACGATAATCGCCGCGCCGGTATTGATGCCGCGCTCCACGGTGTGCACTTCAATCGACGGATTGTGAATGTTCACAATGCTGCTGATACGCCCCGGCACAGCCTGGCTCATGTTGTACTGCTCGGGCTCTTTGATGCGATCCATTTTGAGGTACGGCGAGCCGGGCGGATACAGCGTCATCACGATCCCGCCCTGCAGAATGGGTTGCGGCGCGTACGGAGCGTCCGTCGCGGGTCCGGGTTTGGGCGCGCTGAGAGGGGCCGGAATCGCGGGCAGGGCGGCACGCGGATGATCCTGTGCGGTGGCCATTGGCAGCAGTGCCACCAGCATCACAAGAGCGCTTGCTTGCATATTCGAAAACTATATCATCGATAGGCAGAGGTCGAGCCGCGCGCTATAATCCGGTTTCACGTGATAGCCTCCCAGCGGGCCGGCGGACGAAGTGCCGTCGAGATCCGTGCGGTCATCGAGGGCTTCCTCAAAAACTGTCGCGAGCCGGCCCTGCTCGAACCCGGCGAAGAGTTACTCGCCATCACCGCGGAGAACTTCGAACTCGAGGTGCGTGGCTCGCGGCTTCTCCTGCAGGCCTGGGACCGAACGCGGAATCTGACGCGGCGAGTGACTGCCGCTAAGGATCCCACCCCGGCGCGCCTGGAGTTGTGCGTGGAGCGCTTCGGGAAGCGGGAAGGTCCGCTGTTTCTGCTGGACCTCTCACGTCGCGCCGGTGCGGAGATGGGCCAGCGCAGCGGAAAGCTGGTATTTCGCGAGCGTTTCCGTCTGTTTCTGCGCCGCCAGTTTCCGGAGTGGAATCTGGCCGAACTGAGCGCGGAAGCGAACCTGGAGTATAGCCTTTCGCCGGCATTCCCGCGCGCTTTCCTGCGCCACGGCCAACATGGCTGGGCAGCCATAGCATGCCCATCCGACGGCGACGCCGCCGCGGTGCTCACATTCGGCCTGATCTGGCTCGCGTATTTGCGGTCCCGCGAGCGCCGTGTGGCAATCGAAGGATTAGCCGTGTATGTCCCGTCCGGACAGGAACGCGCAGCGGCACTGCGAATCCTCTGCCTGGACGATGCGGCCGCGCGGTTCGAACTCTTCTCGTACACCGCGGAAGACTTCGTAGCGCGCGTCGATCCTCTTGACCACGGCAACCTGGATACACACCTGGAGCTTTGCCGTCAGCCCGTTAATTCGTCCGAGGCCTGGCAATCGCTGATGGCCCTGCCGGGAGTAGAGAACATAGCGAAGCACGATGGACGCACCAGCCTCCGCGTGCGCGGTATCGAATTCGCGGAACTCTCGGGGCGCGGCTTGGTCTTTGGATTGTCGGATCGACGGCCCGCGCAAGACTACCACCTGGCGGAGATTGTGGGCTTGGCAGAGGAACTCGACCGCGTGCGATCGGCAGGTGCGGAAGATCGCCAACATCCACTCTATCGCCAGCAACCGGAGGCATGGCTCGAATCTCAGGCACGGGCGCAGATCCAGACATTGGATGCTACTCTGCATTCGTCGCCGGTATACGGGCAGGTGCCGGCATTCGCGGGCGGAGATCGCGGCATAATGGACTTGCTGGCGGTGGATTACACCGGCCGCCTGGCCGTCCTTGAATTGAAGGCATCGGCGGACCTCAACCTGCCGCTGCAAGCTCTCGACTATTGGATTCGCGTCAAATGGCATCTGGACCGCGGCGAGTTTCCGGCGCACGGCTATTTTCCGGGCATTGCGCTGCGGTCCGAGCCGCCGCGGCTGTTGCTGGTCTCCCCATCGCTGGAATTTCATCCATCCACGGAGACGATTCTGGGTTTTTTCTCACCGCGGATCGATGTGGAGCGCATCGGGCTCGCGATAGAATGGCGGAAGGGGTTGCAAGTGATGTTCCGCCTGCCGGGCGCCCAGCGGCCTCATTAAAACGGAACACCCATCCACATCAAACTATATGATGAACCTAGTTAAGCAGGTTCGCGCTGCGTTTTCCCTTCTCGATCCGGAAGAGGTGCAAGGCCGCGCGATACGTCCGGTGAGCTTCGGATTGGTGGCCGCAGGAAGCCGGGGCTATGCCGAATTGGAAGATTTTCTGCTGCCCGAAGGTGTGCCTGGCGAGCCCCGCATGGTGTTATTGGAACGAGTCCACCGTGCGGGCGATTCCAGCGCGCCGGACAACGTGGACGTGGTGTTGTACGCACCGGGAGTGAGGAGCCATCGCGGCGCCTACACACTCGATCGCAATAACCCGCACTCCACCATCGCGCAGATCCTCGAAGAGCATGAGGATTTGGCTTTGCCTCTGGCTCGCCAGTTCCCTGCGTTTCGGAAGACGGTAGTGGAGCGGATCATCCGGTCAGCGGCCCGCGAGAACGCGTTGTTCTCCTTTGCCACGGCGCTGCCGGATGTCGTGCCCAGCCTGGTGGAATTGCCGTGGGTGATCGGCGAGTTCGCATCGGACACGGCCTTCCTGACAGGCAACCAGGTTCGCATGGCGTTCCAGATTGCAGCAGCATGCGGCCGTGATGTCGGCATCTCCAAGCAGAAAGCCGAAGTGCTCTCGATCGTGGGAGGCGCATTCGGCTGGCGGGCGCTCGCGCGGCAACTGGTGGGCAAGATTCCTTTCGGGGGCGGCTTAATTGCCAAGACGGCGATCGCTTACGCCGGGACTGTCGTGGTGGGGAAAGGACTCGAGTATCTCTATCACGCCAACACACCCCTTCCCAGAGAGCTGCGCCGAAGGACATATCGCGAAGCGTTCGAGCACGGCAAACGCGTTGCGGCGGAACTCGGAGCGGGCCAGGAAGCCGGCGCCGTTAAGTAGTCTTTACAAAGTCCGGTACACTAAATATCAGCGCGGTGCGTCGTACAAACAAGGGACAGCGTCCGTCCTTCTAAATGGAGAGACTGTTATGCGCTTGATTCATGTAGGGTTAGCATTGGCTCTGGCGACGGCAGGGCTGGCAGATACGATCGTACTCAAGAATGGCAGAGTGATCAACGGGACCTACCTGGGCGGGAACGCCCGGGAGATTCGCGTGGATCGCGGGGACAGGGTCGAAACATTGGATGTAGCGACCGTCGCCCGCATTGAGTTTAGCGGTGGTGGCAGCAGTGGTGGTGGCGGCGGCATGCAGAGCGACAGCCGGAGGCCCACTCTTCACAGAGCACCTGGATCGGATAGTAGCTCGGACGATCGTCCGACTCTGCGTCGCGCGGACAGCGGCGGCGGTTCGAGCAGTTCTGACTCGGATCCGGATCGGCCGATTCTCCGCCGCCCCGATAGCGCGGGCGGGCCTGTGATCATGAATCCTGACAATCCGAGCACCGGCGCCTCGGCGCGTCCTGCCCCGGCACCCGAACCGGCCCGCACCCCGATCGAATTGCCCGCGGGCACGAACATCGTCATCCGGATGATCGATGGCGTGGACTCTGAAACGGCGCGCGTGGGGCAGACATTCAAGGCAGCTATCGACACCGGCGTGACTGCGCCGAGTGGCGACACGGTGATCGTCCGCGGCTCGGATGTCGTGGTGAAGCTGGTGGACGCCAAGGAATCCGGCAAGTTAACGGGGAAAGCCGAACTGACCCTGATGCTGGTGTCGGTAAAGGTCGATGACCGGATGGTGGACGTGAACACGCAGACCATCTCAAAAGAGAGTGGCTCCCGCGGCGAGAAGACTGCGAAAGTGGCGGGCGGCGCGGCGGTAGCGGGTGCGGTGTTGGGCGGCATACTCGGCGGCGGCAAAGGGGCTGTGGGTGGGGCGGCGGCTGGCGGTGCGGCCGGCGCCGGAGTCGAAGCGATGACCAAGGGGCAGCAGGTGAAGGTGCCCTCGGAGACGCGCCTGACGTTCGTACTGGACACTCCCGTCACCATATGACAGAGCCCTCCGCCCGCGGCACATGCATTGTGACCGGGGCCAGCCGAGGCATCGGCAGGGCGATCGCGATCGAACTCGCCAAAACGCACCGGGTGATCGGTACTTATCGCGGACGGCTGGATGCGGCCGAGAGTCTGCGGGAAGAGACCGGCTGCGACATTTTTCCCTGCGACCTGGCCTCTGGCTCGGACCGCGAGAAGCTGATGGCCTTCGCGGGCGAACGCTTCGAACGCCTCGACCTCCTGGTGAATAATGCAGGGATGGCGCCGCGCGAACGCCGCGACTTGCTCGAAGCGACCGAAGAGAGCTTCGATGAACTGATTGCTACAAATCTCAAAGGCCCGCATTTTCTCACCCAGGCGGCTGCGCGGTGGATGGCGCAAAAGGGGGACGGCCGCATCGTTTTCGTAACTTCGATCTCCTCCTACACCGCCTCCGTGAATCGCGGAGAATATTGCATCTCGAAGGCGGGCTTGAGTATGTCGGTAGCGCTGTACGCGGAGCGGCTGGCCAGTTCGGGCGTGAAGGTCTTCGAGATTCGTCCTGGTGTGATTCGGACGGACATGATCGCCAAGGTGGAGCAGGTCTACGAGGAGAAGATCGCAGGCGGACTGCTCCCGCAGCGCCGCATGGGCGAGGGGAGCGATGTGGCCAAGGCGGTCCGTGCGATTGCCGATGGCCTCTTGGACTACTCCACAGGGCAGATCCTCAACGTCGATGGCGGCTTCCACATGCGGAGCCTCTAACGGGTTCATCTTTCTCAACTCCATCACGTTGCATCTGTGCGTAGTCTGGCGTAAAGTTGGTAGATCTTATGGCCTTCTGTACAGTATGTGGCGCGTCGGTAAATGGCGCGTTCTGTAATCAATGCGGGACACCCGCGCGGGCGGATGGGGGACAGACTGCGCCCCCCGCACCGCCCCGGCCTCCTCAACCCACTCCGCCGATGAGTGCTCCCCCTGCTCCGCCGATGACTGGGCAGCCAATGACCGGACAACCGATGGCCGGGCAGCCGATGATGCCGCCGCCCCGTACCGGCACCAGCCCCGTGGTTTGGATTCTGGGAATCATCGGAGGCTTGGTGGTATTGGGAGTCCTCGTGGTCGCTGGATTCACCTTCTTCGTGGTGCACAAGGTGAAACAGGCCGGCCTGGACCCCGATTTGATCAAGCGGAATCCTGGAATGGCCGTCGGCAAGATGATCGCCGCAGCCAATCCTGACGTGGACGTGGTGAGCACGAACGACTCGGACGGCACGATCACGATCCGCGATAAGAAGACAGGTAAAGTGGTCACCATTACCTTCGATCAGGCCAAGAACGGCCAGTTCAAGATGAGCGCCTCAGGAGACGATGGCAACGCGTCCTTCGAGATCGGCGGTGGTTCGGGCAAGCTGCCGGACTGGGTGCCCAATTATCCCGGATCGAATGCCCAAGGCACGTTTGCGGTTAAGGGAAGCGGTACCGATGGCGGAGGAGAGGGAGGTAACTTCACCTTCACAACGAAGGACCCTGCTTCGAAGGCGCTGGCGTTCTACCAGGACAAGGCGAAAGAGCTGGGGATGAAGGTCAACCTGAACACGACCACCGACCAGGGCGGCATGTTCATCGCTCAGGATGACGAAGCCCGGCGCACCCTGACCGTAGTAGTCGGCGGCAGCTCCGGCGAAACCTCGGTCAACGTATCGTACGCGCAGAAGAAGTAGCTGGGCGCTGCGACTGTTACGAGGTCGGAGCCACGACCCCAACAACTGAGGGCGTAGTCTTGCCGACATTCCAGGAATCCGTGCGGCGTTTTTCCAGATGTTACAAACGTCGTCCTTGTTAGATCAGTTCAGCTTGTTAGTTCAGCTTGAAAACGCCTTCGCAGTCTCTTGAGGGCCTGCCGAACACAATCCACCGCGGCGGTCATCGGGATATCGAGCACACTGGCAATCTCGTGATAGCGCAATCCCTCTGCCCGCAGGTGCATACACTCACGCTGGAGGTCCGGTAGCCGCGAGATCTCACGCTGGATCGTCCGAATTCGTTCCCGCTCGAGCATTGCCTGCTCCGGCCCCGAAACGGCCGGAGCATACGCCGTTTCGGAAAGCACACCATCCATGGATCCCGAACTGTAGCGGTGATCTTCGCGCCGGCTGTCAATGTATAGATTCCGGGCCACCCGAAAAACCCACGCGCGCACGTCCTTGACTCGTAACCCATCCGCCATGGCGCGGTGCAGACGAAGAAACACCTCCTGGCTGATGTCTTCGGCCACAAAATGACGGCACCCCATCGACCGCAAATACCGGATCACCGGTTCGCGCAACTCGTGGAACCACCGCTCTATTTCGATCCTGAGAATTGGTGAGCTGGAATCTGGCGGCGCGATACGAAACCTCTCCTCCCGGAAGGATGGGCCTCTGTTCCTCGATCGAATCGATGCCGCGATCCCGAAGTACTTACTAATCAGACCTGCGGAATTGAACGTGGCAAGTGTGGGGCATGTCTCACTGATGTGTATGAATCCGTACGTCTAACCTTGTGGCACATTACTAACTAAAGCGGGTAGTATTCGTTACCGAAATTCTTTCAAAATTTCCCAATAAATCCGTCTTGTTACTGAAGTAAAAAAGCAAACTCACTCAAGACGGAGATTCCGACTACATGAAGACTGGCTCTTTGTGCGATTTTCAGGCGCCCATCCGGTTGTTTGTGCTCGCCGGGCTCGTGACATCCGCGGTCTATGCGGATACGACATTCACGTTTCAGAACGGCGTGAATAGCTACACGGGCGCCAAAGATGTATCGATTAACACGCAATATTCTCAATACAATGGCGGCAACGGAGTCCTGTGGCGTGGCGATTCGGAATTGGGATGCTACACCACCACGGGAACTGGTTCCTATGCGGTCAGATATCTTCTGAAATTCGGGGGAATTTCCATCCCCGCAGGATCAAAAGTGACTGCGGCGACACTCGCAATATCGCTGGATACCTGGACGGCGGCGGCAGCAGGAAATATCACCGGATTTTACCTGTTAAATCCCTGGAACCCGGACGCCAATAATATCGGGTGGCTGCATCGGGATGACGCTAACAACAACTGGGCGGGGCCGGGCGCATCCTCTGTCGGGGTCGATACCGTAGCGGGAAAAAGCTTTCCAATTCCTGCTCTTCGCGCTGCCGGTCCTCAGACACTCACCGTCCCCTTAGATCTGGCTCAGGTCCAATCCTGGATCGACTCTCCTGCTACAAATCAGGGAATCATGCTCGTGAACAACATTCCGGGCCTGATTGTGAATCCGGTTAGCACGGTGGGCACGCTGAGCATGCGGCCGAAGTTGAGCATCACGGTATCCTCAGGTGTAACCCCCGTCCAAGTCACCATCTCCCCCACCACCGCCACGCTGCAAACGGGGGCGACCCAGCAATTCACCGCGACGGTCACCGGCAGCACCAACACCGCCGTGACCTGGTCCGCGACAGGCGGCACTATCTCGTCGACAGGCCTCTACACCGCAGGGACCACTGCCGGCACTTCCTTCACCGTCACCGCCACCTCTATTGCCGATACAACGAAAACCGCAACAGCGCATGTGACCGTCCAGACTGCACCCGCAGTCAGCGTGACCGTCTCTCCCACTACCGCTACACTGCAATCGGGCGCGACCCAGCAATTCACCGCCACCGTCACTGGCAGCACCAACACCGCCGTGACCTGGTCCGCGACAGGCGGCACGATCTCGTCCACTGGCCTCTATACGGCCGGAACCACCGCCGGCACTTCCTTCACCGTCACCGCGACCTCATCCGCCGATACGACAAAGACGGCCACGGCACACGTGACCATCCAATCTCCACCTGCGATTAGCGTCACCATCTCCCCCACCACCGCTACACTGCAATCGGGAGCGACCCAGCAATTCACCGCCACCGTCACTGGCATCACCAATACCGCCGTGACCTGGTCCGCGACAGGCGGCACGATCTCGTCCGCAGGCCTCTACACGGCCGGTCAGACCGCAGGGAGTTTTTCAGTCGTTGCCACTGCTGCGGCCGACACCACGAAAACCGCGACTGCGTCCGTCAGCATCACCACCGCCACCACCGGACTCCCGCCCGTACCCCGGATGGTCGATGGCCCCTATGTTGTCGTGCAGAGTCCTGTGTCCGGAATGCACTTTACCGCGCCTGCGATGGTCCGCATCTATGCCGATCCTTACGACGGCAACGCGCCCGACCCCGATGCGCTGACGGTCAAATTCCTGGTCAACGGACAGTCCATCGGCACGTTTACCGGTAGTGGAGCGCAGAACGGATACTTCCCCTTCACCGCAAATAATCTCGCTTCTGGAACCTACACCATCACCGCGCAGATTACCGCGACCGGCGGCGGCGTAGTGACCAGCGCACCCGTCACCATCTTCGTCGACAATCCGCCTGCGACCTCGGGCCCGGTCTTCAATCTCTCTGCGGATGTGGTGCTCTCCGGATCGCAAAGCACGTCGTATGCGGGCACAGCGGGCAATCCCTGCCTCATCAACGGCAACGGCTTCCAGATTCGCGCCGCCTCCGGTTTCACGGGCTCGCTAAGCATCAGCAACTGCCTGATCCGCGGCCTCGGGAACGCCTCGAAATCCGCTCTCGACGTCACGGTGAACGGGTCCGGCTCGATCCAACTCACCGGCAACGTGTTCGATACCTTCGGCAAAGTCTCCATCGGCGCGAACGATCAGGCGCAGGCCACCGTTCGCGGCAATGAATTCCGCGAGAACACCCTTGTTCCGGTGGGCTCGCAACCCGAAGACGCCTCGACCTTGTCCGCCCCCGTCTTCTACGCGACTGGCAATTCCTCGGCGCAACAGCTATTCCAGGCGAACAACGTCGGGCTTTCGAATGTCGTCTTCGAGAACACGCGCAACTGGCTCATCGGCGGCAGCACTGACGCCGACAGCAACGTGCTGATGGGCGTTCGCTGCGGCTTCCGCATCAGCGGGTCCACCAACATGGTGCTGCGCGGCAACTACAGCCAGCACAATTATCCTCACCGTTTCTCGCAAGGGGAGAACTTTCAGTTGGACGGCGATGGCTTCCTGGTGGAACACAACGTGATCCGCAGCTCGTCGTGGCCCGTTCGCGGTGTGGGCGGCGAGGTCCGCTACAACCTGATCGATGCCAGCGGCAACTCCGACCAGGTCTTCCAGGCTCCTCTCAGCAACGCAAACATCCACCACAACATCTTCTCGTTCACCGTCAGTCAGACGTTTTACAGCCCCGGGGCGGGACTCCGCCTGATGTACAACGTCGACAATGTGCAGTTCCATAACAACGTGATGGATGGCGGCGGCGCGTTCATGAACTTCAACGGAAGTCCGATCGCCGTCCTCGCCGGATCGTTCCTGAGCAGCCTGCGAAACAACGTCTTCTACAACTTCGAGATCTCCGACGGAGAGCCTGTGCTGGCCGGCGATCTAGGCGAATCGACCACTCCTCCGCTGGCGCGCCTGCGCTACGCCGACTACAACGATTTCTACAACCCCATCGCGCCCAATCAGATCAACTATGGATTGGGCGTGGTCGGAATATCGCCTGGGGCCGCGGGATATGCGATGCACGATCTCGGCGGACTTAATGGGCATGTGAATCCGAAGTTCACCCAGCCTTCCGTCACCCCATTCCCCTTCCGGCCTGACGATATCTGGAGCCGCAACAAGAAAGTATCCGACGTCCTTTCCATGTACCGCGCGATGTACACTCCGGCGTCCGGCAGTCCGCTGCTCGGCGCAGGGGATCCGCAGGACGGCGCCGGCGGCAACATCGGCGCAATCGGTAACGGGGAGGCGGCGGACCAGTTCGGCATGTTTGGCAAAGGCACGGTTCCTCCAGTAGTGCCTGTAATCTCCAAATTCACGAGTTCTCCGGCGTCCATCGCGCCGGGCCAGAGTACCACGCTGAGTTGGACCGTCACGGGCGCCACCGCGCTCAGCATCTCGCCCGCACCTGGAACGGTAACGGGCACCTCGGTCTCGGTCACTCCCGCGGCCACCACCACCTATATTCTGACCGCGACGAACTCGGCGGGACCGGCCACTGCCACGACAACCGTGACCGTCACATCCTCGCCGAGCGTTTCCGTCACGGTGTCGCCTACCACCACCACACTTGCTCCAGGCGCCACCCAGCAGTTCACCGCCACCGTCACCGGCGCCTCCAACTCTGCCGTCACGTGGACTGCTACAGGTGGCACCATCACGTCCGCCGGCCTCTTTACCGCTGGACAAGGCGCCGGCTCGTTCCACGTCACCGCCACCAGCGTCCAGGACACCACGAAGTCCGCCACGGCAACCGTCACCATCACGGCGCCCACCGTGTCAGTGATGATTTCGCCGTCGCCAGTCTCGCTGTTCACAGGGGGAACACAACAGTTCACCGCCACTGTCACCGGAGCGTCCAATACCGCGGTGACGTGGAGTGCCACAGGCGGCACCATCACCACTGCAGGCCTGTACACCGCCGGTCAGACTACCGGCGCGTTCCAGGTGAATGTCACGAGTGTGCAGGATCCGACCAAGTCCGCCTCGGCAGTGGTGAACATCGTGACGCAGAGCACCAGCGCGCGTCCGCGTATCATCCTGGACGCCCCCACGCTCGCCACGCTACGCAGCCGGGCGGCTGGCAACACAGCGCAATGGACGGCCCTCAAGCAAGTCTGCGATTCCATGGTCGGGGGCACCGTCAATTTCCCCGGTGACAACGGCTACCCGGACCTGCCCAGCATTGGCGAGGGCTATCAGGGCGACGGCTATCTCGCGTCCGTGATGCCGCTCGGGCTCTGCTACCAGGTTCTGAAAACATCGGACCCCACCAACGCCGCCAAGTACGGTGCGAAAGGGGTCGCCATCCTGACCGCCATGTCCGACCCGGCACACCAGGTCATCTCCGGCACGCCTATCCAGGATCGTGACGATGGCTACGGTATCCGCTTCTATGGTGTGACGATGGGGATGGGCTACGACTGGTTTCACGATCTGCTCACGCCCGCCCTGCAGACACAGCTTCAGAACGCGCTCACTACCTGGATTCAGGGCTTCGAGAACGACAGCCCCGACGCCTTCGAATACGAACATCCCATGGGCAACTACTTCGCCGGATACTACGCAGCGAAATGCATGGCGGCGCTCGCGTTGCAAGGCGACAATGCGATCGGCGACACGTGGTGGAACGACTGGTACAACCGCGTGCACAATCAATTCCTCGCGCCTTATTACGCCGTCAATCTCGCAGGCGGCGGTTGGCCCGAAGGATTCGCCAACTACGGTCCGCTCGCCACGCGCAATCAGGCGTTGCCCGCGCTGGCGGTCCGCAGCGCCAAAGGAATCGACCTGATCCACGCTGCACAGCCCTATCCCTTCCCGCTCGACCAGGCGCGCTGGGTGATGAGCTTCACGTGGCCCAGCCGCGATATGGTGGACGATCGCGACACCGTCCACAGCAACGGAAGCGACACCATCTGGCCCGGCACACCCGACGCCAACACCTATTCCTTCCTGGCCGGCTATCTGGCCATGTGGAACGATCCGCTCGCTCCCATGATGCACAAGTACGCGCGCGACGCCAAGGCCGCCCTCATCCGCGAAGGCGATGGCGCCCCCGACGAGTGGATCGAATTCCTGTTCTGGGACGATACTGCGCCCGAGGCGGACTACTCCACGTTCAGACAATCGTATTTGGCATCAGGCACCGGAGAGGTTGCGGCGCGCTCCGATTGGACGAACGCGGCCACCTGGATGTCGTTCCGTTCCGGCCCCTATGTCAACAATCCCGGCGCAGGCCATCAGGGATTCGACGCCGGCTCATTAGCTCTGGTTCGCGATAAGAGTCCGCTGCTGGTGAACGTTGAGGGCTGGCTGGCACACGAGCCCAACGGCGATGCCGGCGAGAATGCGATCTACGACGACAATTTCGGCAACTGGGACGCCGACCATACGGTCGGCAATCGGCGGCTCTACAACACCTTCCAGGTGCGGCACCTGGATGCTTCGGGCAACGTTCTGGATCACTTCGGCCAGTGGCCTACGCAGCGGAGCGACGGATCCCGTACCCAAGTCTCGCGATACGAAGACGGCGGGTCGTATGTGATGGCGCTCGGCCAGTACCTGGAAGATATGTACCGGCCGTTCACCACCATCTGCAACGCGTCGCCCGTGACCTCGTGGTCGCGGCAGGTGATCTACCTGCGGCCGTCGCAATTCGTGGTCTACGACCGCACGAACATCTGCAACTCTACGCTCGACCAATACATGGCCTTCCACTTCCCAGCGCTTCCCACCGAAGTAGCGGCGCCGGCGGCCGGCCTGCACCGATTCGACGTGAACGCGGGGGCCTTCGCGGGTTCGATGACCACGATCCTGCCCGCAAACGCAGCTTTCGTCACCACGGACCACCTGGACCCTGATTCCAGCACGTGGGGGAAGGTATGGCGCACGGAAATCCGTCCGTCCGGTGCGGCACAAAGCAGCGGCCTCTGGATGACGGCGTTCGACATGTCGGCATCGTCCTCGCAAGTGGCGGCAGCGACTCCGTTGACCGTGACCGGCGGAGCGGTAGTGGGCGCCGTCCTCGCCTCGTCCAGCGGCAACAGTGTCACCGTCTTCGGCACGGCTCCCGCAGGCACCGCGATCAGCGGCACCGTCAGCTATACCGCGCCGGCAGCGCAGACTCGTCACGTGATTACGGACCTCACACCCCAAGGCGCCTATACCGTGTCGGTGACCGTGTCCGGAGGAAATCATCTGGTGACGGTAACTCCAGGAGGCAATCTCCACGCGAGCGCCAACGGAGTCCTGACCTTCGCAGTAACTCCGGCAGGCGCTCTGCAGCCGTAGTCTTTCGGCCTGACCACCTTTTCGCGGGCGGAGGATTCGCTCCTCCGCCCGTCCTTCCTTCCGCACCTTCCCCTTCATTCCGTTACACTAAGACCCGGAGGTACGTGATGAAGTTGTTCACACTGCTCGCGCTCGCGAGTGCAACCGTCTCCTTCGCATTTGGCGCGCCTGCCACTCTGCATTTGTTGCAGAAGCCCGCCATGAACAAGACCGATATCGTCTTTTCGTACGCCGGCGATCTGTGGACCGTCAGCCGGCAAGGGGGCGTCGCCACACGTCTCACCGCCGGAGCCGGCTCCGAGAGTTCGGCCGCCTTCTCGCCCGATGGCGCGACGCTCGCCTTCTCGGGAGAGTACGATGGCAATACCGACGTATTCACGGTGCCCGCGTCAGGCGGCGTGCCCAAGCGCATCACCTACCATCCCGAAGCCGATCGTGTGGTCGGCTGGACTCCCGACGGCAAGCGTATCCTCTTCCGCTCCAATCGCGAGGCGTATTCGCGCTACACGCAACTCTACACCGTCTCGCCCGAAGGCGGCCTCCCGGAGACTCTGCCGCTTCCCATGGCCTTCGCCGGCTCCTACTCGCCCGACGGCAAGCGCATGGCCTACCAGCCCCTGGATGGCGGCCAGTTCTCTACCGACACCAACAACTTCGTTTCCTGGAAACGCTACCGCGGCGGCCGCGCCAGCTATCTCTGGGTCGTGAACTTCGCCGACCTCAGCACCGTCAAAATTCCGCGTACCGACTCCAATGACTTCGGCGCCATGTGGATTGGCAACAAGATCTACTTCCTTTCCGACCGTAACGGCCCCGTGACGCTCTTCAGCTACGACCCGCAGAGCAAGAAAGTGGACGAGCTCATCAAGAACACCGGCAAAGACATCATCAACGCCAGCGCCGGTCCCGGCGGTATCGTCTACGAGCAGTTCGGACAGATCCACATCTTCGATCTCGCCGGTGGCAAAGAGCACGCAGTCCCCATCGACATCGCCGCCGACCTCACCGAAGTGCGCCCGCGCTTCCAGAACGTCTCCCGCGAAATTCGCGACATCCGCATCTCCCCCACCGGCGTCCGGGCTGTCATCGAAGCCCATGGCGAGATCCTCACGGCGCCCGTCGAGAAAGGCGATATCCGCAATCTCACCAACACCCCCGGCGTCATGGAGCGTACTCCTGTATGGTCGCCCGATGGCCGCTCCATCGCCTACTTCTCCGACGAGTCCGGCGACTATGCGCTGCACATCACTTCGCAGACCGGCGATGGCGAGACTAAGAAGATTCCGCTCACCGCGAAGTTCGCCTACTACTCCAACCCCAAGTGGTCGCCTGACAGCAAGCACATCGCCTTCGACGACAATCAGCTCAATCTGTGGGATGTCGACGTGGCCGCTGGCAAGGTCACCAAGATCGACACGGATACCATCACCGAAGCCGGCATGGATTTCTCCTGGGCGCCCGACTCCAAGTGGCTCGCGTATTCCAAGTCGCTTTCCAATCGGTTCCATGCGATCTCGATTTACTCGCTCGATAGCGGCCAGAGCAAGCAGGTCACCGACGGCTTGAGCGACGCGCGTCATCCGGTCTTCGATCGCGACAGCCAGTATCTCTACTTCACCGCCAGCACCAATTACGGGCCGACCACCAGCGGACTCGACATGACCAGCGACGAGCACGAAGTCACCAGTAACGTCTACCTGATGGTGCTCGCGAACAACGTCGCCTCGCCGCTCGCGCCCGAAAGCGATGAGGAGAAGCCCGGCGCCGAGGGGACCCCGGCGGCGGAAGAAGGCGGTCGTGGAGGGCGCGGCGGACGCGGCGCCAATGCCGCCAACACGCCTCCCAAGCCGGTTCGCATCGATTTCGACAAGCTCGAGCAGCGTATCCTCGCGCTGCCCATCCCCACGCGCTCCTATCAGTCGCTCGCCGCGGGCCGTCCCGGCATGCTCTACATCGTGGAAGGCCCCACGGGCCGCGGTCAGGGCGCCGGTGGCGCGACTCTTTCCAAGTACGATCTCAAAGCCCGCAAACTCGAGAAACTCGCCGACAACGTGGGGGCATTCGATCTGTCTGCCAACGGCGACAAGATGCTGCTCCGTCTGGGCGGCGGCGGTGCCGGTGGGCGCGGAGGACGCGGCGGAACCACTCCCGCGGCCGGTCCGCAGTACGTCATCGTCTCGGCTGCCGCTCCTGTCAAACCGGGCGAAGGCGCACTCCATCTGAGTGACGTCGAAGTCAACGTCGATCCCATCGCCGAGTGGAAACAGATGTACCACGAAGTATGGCGGATCGAGCGCAGCTTCTTCTACGATCCGAATCTGCACGGCGTCAATGTCGCCGATGCCGAAAAGGAATATGAGAAGTATCTCGACTCTCTCGGGTCGCGCTCTGACTTGAACTACATCATACACGACATGATCAGCGACATGACGGTCGGGCACCTCCGTGGAGGCGGTGGCAACATTCCGTCCGCCCACACGGTTCCCGGCGGCCTGCTCGGCGCAGATTACGAAATAGCCAATGGCCGTTACCGCTTCAAGAAGATCTACACCGGCGAGAGTTGGAATCCGCAGGCGCAGGCACCCCTCGCCGCACCCGGACTGAACGTATCGGTGGGCGATTATTTGCTCGCTGTGAACGGTCAGAACCTCACCGATAAGGACGACATCTCGCGTCTCTTGGAAAACACTGCGGGAAAGCACGTGATTCTGAAGATCGCGAGCGATGCGGCGGGAGAAAAGTCGCGCGAGATCACGGTCGTTCCCGTCGGCTCGGAGACACAGTTGCGCAACGTGGCATGGATCGAGGCCAATCGCCGCAAGGTGGACGAACTGAGCGGCGGTAAGCTCGCCTACGTGTACATGCCCGATACCGCGCAGGGCGGGCTGACGGCATTCACGCGCTACTACTTCGCGCAATCCGACAAACAGGGCGCGATCATCGACGACCGCTTTAATTCGGGCGGGCAGGTAGCGGACTACGTCATCGAGGTAATGATGCGCCCACTCCAGGGCTTCTGGAGTCCGCGTTATGGAGCCATCTACCGCACTCCGGCAGCCGCGATCTTCGGACCGAAAGTGATGATCACGAATGAGTTCGCCGGTTCGGGCGGCGACATGATGCCGTGGATGTTCCACTACAACAAGGTCGGCACGCTGGTCGGCAAGCGGACTTGGGGCGGACTGGTCGGAGTCGGCGCCTATCCGCCGCTGATGGATGGCGGCAATGTCACCGCGCCGAGCTTCGGCTTTTTCAATCCGGAAGGACACTGGGACGTCGAGAATAAGGGCATCACGCCCGATATCGAGGTGGAACTCGATCCCAAGCTGATACACGAAGGCCACGATCCGCAACTGGAGCGCGCCGTCCAGGTGGCGCTATCGCAGATGAAGGATCATCCGGTGCCCGTTCCGCACCGTCCCGCCTATCCGAATTACAATCGGCCGGTGACGCCCGGGACTGGCAGCGCGGCGGGCAATCAGTAGCACTCACTCGACCGGGTGCTTATCGCACTCGGCGATCGCGGCGAGCGCCGTCTGCCGGCGGCGCTCCGTTTCCGCGGTCTGCGGCTTCCAGACCTTCCAACGAATCGCGTTTTTCTGGAAGAAACTGCGCGCCCAACTGTAGTGCCGGTTGCGCATCAGCATCCGGCCATAGAGATCGTCCAGGTCAGAGGAAGCTTCCATAGCGGCCAGCGTAGGTCGCGGCGCCCCCAGCAGGCGCTCTTCTAGCGGCTGGCCTTTACCCACGAGCGTAGCCGCCTCTTCGAACTTTCCCTTCTGAAACAGATCCTCCGCCTGGCGATTCATCTCCACCAATTCCCCGATCGCCTGTGGATACCACGCTTCGGTGGTCGGATCCGGGCGCGGCAACTCCGCAGGCTTCGGCTCGGGCGCGCAAGCGGAGAGCAACGCCATCCACATAACAGCGAGGAGTACACGCACGCAGTCAGGGTAACAGTTCCGCGCCGCGACATGGCGCGAAGACGCTTTTCGGGCGTCCACCGGAGCTTGCTGCGAAGCCGAATCTCGGCATAAATCGCGAAACGCCCTGCCGGTATCGAAGCGGCAGACACAAGTGTTCCGCGCCACGCTATACTCGGGACTAACGGAGCATTATGCTCATCTTCGCGTACGGCGCCGCTCTGGTACTTGCGGCAGCCAGTCTCGCGCAGTCACCCGCGTCTCATTCCGCAATACTATCCCTGGTGTTAACTCCGGTAACTCCCGCGGCCAGAATACAGCTAATTCAGGTAACATCCAGTGCTGCCAATTCACCATCTCTCGCATACCGCGACCCGTTACGGATGGTACGGAACTTGTTAATCTCCTCATTCGTAAGCACATGTAGCTGCATCCGGCGAGTGGGGCGCGCATCTTATGGGTCGGATGAGACAGAACAATGCCGGTTTTCGAGCGTTTCGGATCAAAATACCGCAATGATAACCGAGTCAGTTGCACTAGTACTAAGTGAAGTGAACGGGCCGGCTATTGTCCGTCAGGAAGGAATCGCTATGTTACTTTACGTCTTAGAATGCGGCATTGCGTTTGTGATCCTGCTTTTGGGAATCACCGAGGTGGTGGTGCCGCTGATTCAGGGGAAAGCGGTTTTCCCCATGCTCAACCGCAAGGATGAGCAATTCCATGCTCGGCTTGACGAGATCGAGCAGGAACTGGTGCGCTCCAAGCGCATGGACGAGATCGAACGGGAAGTCGGCGGATTCTTTGAGTCCCGGACCGAAATACAGCCCGAAGCTCGGCCGTCTGAGAAACAAAAGGAGAAAGAATAGTATGCGCAGCGTATTCGAAATGCCAACATCGACCGGCAGTCCTTCACCGGTACGCTGGGTGCGGGCTGGACTGGCTCTGGTGGCGATCATCTTCGCCCTTTATGTCTCGACCAATTTGTTCGAGCACGTGGACGCGAATGAGGTCATGGTCATCCAGTCCCCCATGGGCTCCCTGGCGGTTTACACCGACGCGGGCATTAAATGGCAGGGTTTTGGGAAGGTCACCTATTATCAGAAGCGGTCGCAGTTCTCGTTTTCGGCCAAGAGAGATCAGGGCCGCACCGTTGACGAGTCGCTGCCCGTGATGTTCAATGACGGCGGTGCCGCGCGTATCTCGGGAGTGATCTCCTGGGAGATGCCCATGAGCCGGGAGAAGGTGGTGCGGATCCACCAATTATATGGCAGCCAGCAGGCGGTCGAGCAGCAACTCATTCGCCCCGCGGTAGAGCGCGCCATTTACCTGACGGGACCGCTGATGTCGTCCGCGGAGGCGTATTCCGCGCGCAAACCCGACCTGCTCCGATTCTTTGAGGACCAGGCCCGGAACGGGGTATATCAGATGGAGACGATCTCGCAAAAGCAGCCCGATCCGATTACGGGCGTCGAGAAGACTGTACAGGTGGTGCAGGTGGCGATGGACGAGAAGGGGCTGCCGCGGCGTCAATCCACGTCGCAGATTTCGGAGTTCGGGATCGTTCTGCTTTCGCCGGCCATCGATTCGGTGGATTTTGAAGAGAAAGTGAAGGCGCAGATCGCCCAGCAGCAGGCCAACTACATGCAGATTCAGACTGCCAAGTCGCAGGCCCTCCAAGCCGAACAGGCGGCCATCACCGCGCAGAAGAACGGCGAGGCGGAAGCGGCCAAGGCCAAGTGGGCGCAGGAAGTCGAGAAAGCCACGGCCGTGACTGCGGCCGAGAAGGATCGGGACGTTGCGAAGCTCGGAGTCCAGACTGCGGAGTTGAACAAGCAGCGTCAGATTCTGGAAGGCCAGGGGGAAGCGGAGAAACGCAAGCTCGTAATGGCCGCCGATGGCGCTCTCGATAAGAAGCTCACTGCCTACGTCGAGACCCAGAAGATCTGGGCCGACGCATTCGCCAAGCATCAGAACGCACTGGTTCCGACCGTGGTGATGGGAGGCAACGGCGGCGCCGTTGGCAATAATGTCGCCACGCAGTTCATGGACATGCTGACCGTGAAGGCTGCGAAAGATTTGGCTCTGGATCTCCAGGCCACGGGCTCCGGCCAAACGAAACGCTAACGAGGCTCTCAGACCTGCGAGATGGATTTCCGCGGCTTGCGAGCAACGGCATCATCCGAGAGACGGCTCCGGTCGCCACTGGAGAACTGCAAACAGTTCTCCAGTGGCTAAATTTTCGCGACCGCAGTCGATCCGAGGGATCGGAGCCATATAGGAGCCGGAATGGCCTACCAGCGATGGTCGCGAGACATTCAGATAACACGTGACCTTGGAGGTCCAGGAAATCGACCGGATCCAGCTGCAGGAAAAAAGGGCTCAGATCAAAATTCTCTAAGCTAAGCCGGATGAAGATGTTGGGAGTTCCCACCTACCAGGCAGCGTAATTTGCGATAAAACCAGCCCCACCGCCAATCATCCCCCCGAATTTATAACAGCGCATTAAACTGCGCTTCTGGGTATAATTGGGATAATTACATCTGAATATCGGAGGTTGTATGGTAACGGCAGCCGCTCCGAATGTACTGTCGCTGAACGATCAGACTTTTGTGGATCGTACGATCGCGTCATACGCCGGAAGTCCCGGGGCGTTGCTCTCGATTCTGGAGCGCACCCAGGAACATCATCCGCAGAAGTTTCTGCCGCGAGAGATTCTCGAATACATTGGGGATCGGATGGATGTCCCGCTTGCGCAGATCTACGCCGTGGTCACGTTCTACGCGCTGTTTAATCTCGAACCGCAAGGGCGCCACACCATCTGCATCTGTCGGGGAACCGCCTGCCACACGCGGGGCTCGCGCAGTTTGCTGCAGCGTTTACGGCTGGAATTGGGCCTCCCCGGTGAAAGCGAAGATGGCGCCGACAAGGTGTGTGTCACCACTCCGGACGGCCTCTACTCGTTGCGCACGGTGGCCTGCTTCGGACAATGCGCGCTGGCCCCGGTGGTAGAGGTGGACCACGCCATTTTCGGGCATGTGAACGAACAGGCATTGCGCCGCGAGGTGGAGCACCTGAGCGGGAGGAAATCGTGAACCGTATCCAGGATCTCGGAACGCTGAGCGCGGTGCGGGAAGCCGGGATGGCGAAGCTGCTGCCCAATCGTCCGCGGATCGCGGTGGGAATGGGCACATGCGGGGCTGGGAACGGCGCGGATGCCGTCTATCACGCCTTCTCCGAGGCGATCAACCGCGATGGCTGCGACCTAAAGCTGGTGTCCGGCGGCTGTTTCGGGTTTTGCGCACAGGAACCGCTGGTAAATGTTCGCCTGCCCGGCCAACCGGTGATCGTTCTGCGGCGAGTGCAGAGCAGCGACGTAACTCGCATCCTGGACGGCATTGCCGCGGGAACGTTCCCCGAAGATCTGGCGCTCTGCAAGATCGAGGAATGGGACCATATTACGGCCCACGTGCAGTACGGGTCCGGCTTTCCGAAGATTCCCTCCTGGCAGGAGATTCCATTCTTTAAACCGCAAAAAAAGATCGTGCTTCGGAACTGCGGCCTCATCAGTCCCGACGACATCGAGGAATACATCGCAATCGGCGGCTATCAATCGTTATACAAGGTCTTGATTGACGCCAACCCGGAATTGGTGATCGAGCAGATTAAGGCCGCCAAGCTGCGAGGGCGCGGCGGTGCCGGCTTCCTCACGGGCTTGAAATGGGAGTTCCTGCGCAAGGCCGTGGCGGAGCACAAATATGTGATCTGCAATGCGGACGAAGGCGACCCAGGCGCTTACATGAACCGCAACGAAATCGAAGGCGATCCCCACGCCTTGATCGAAGGCATGACGATCGGCGCGTACGTCATGGGCGCCACCGAAGGGATCATTTACGTGCGCGCCGAGTATCCCCTGGCCGTCCACCGGCTCGAACGGGCGCTCGATCAAGCCAGGCAGTCGGGAATGCTGGGACGCAATATCCTGGGGCGCGGCTTCGAGTTCGATATACGGCTCGTGGAGGGTGCGGGCGCTTTTGTCTGCGGCGAGGAAACCGCACTGATTTCGTCGCTCGAGGGCTTCGCCGGCCGGCCGCGGCCTCGCCCGCCTTTTCCGGCGAAAAAGGGTCTGTGGGGAATGCCCACCAATATTAACAATGTCGAGACCTGGTACAACATCGCGCCCATTGTCACCAAGGGACCGGCCTGGTTCAGCGAAACCGGCAGCACCAAAAGTTCCGGCACTAAAGTGTTCTCGCTGGTCGGCAAGGTGAACAACACGGGCCTGGTGGAAATGCCTCTGGGCACCACACTGAAGACTTTCATCTACGAAGTGGGCGAGGGCGGGGCTGCCGGAAAGCCGGTGAAAGCGGTGCAGACCGGCGGCCCTTCGGGCGGGTGCATTCCCCTGGAAATGTTCGACACTCCGGTAGACTACGAAACCCTGGCGCAACTCGGCTCGATCATGGGTTCCGGCGGAATGGTGGTGATGGATGAAGACAACTGCATGGTCGATGTGGCCCGCTACTTCATCGAATTCACCCATTCGGAATCCTGCGGAAAATGTATTCCTTGCCGTGTGGGTCTGGACCAGTCTCTGCGGGTCTTGAATGCATTCACCAGGGGGCGGGCGGCCGAGTCGGACCTCGACCGGCTGGATGAGATTGGCCGCATGGTGCGGGACACCTCGTTATGTGGGCTGGGACAAAGCGCGCCCAATCCGCTGCTCACCACCATGCGGCACTTCCGGAACGAGTTCGAAGACCACATCCGCGCCAGGCGCTGCCGCGCGGGCGTATGCGAGGAACTGGCGCTTTCACCGTGTGAGAATAGCTGTCCGCTACACATGAACATTCCGCGCTTCCTGCAGCTTTTTAAAGAAGGTCGGCTGGACGATGCGTTCGAAGCCGTGGTACTCGACAATCCCCTGCCGGCGTCCACCGGGCGTGTGTGCCAGCACCCCTGCGACGACCGTTGCCGCCGCCGATCCATCGATAGCGCCGTAAACATGCGGGAAGTGCATCGCTTCATCGCCGATTCCATCTTCGAATCGGACCGCTACGACCAACTGGTAGACCGCATCGTGGCGCGTAAGTTGGCGCCTACCGATCGCAAGGTGGCGGTGGTGGGTGGTGGGCCGGCCGGTCTCACGGCAGCCTTCTATCTGGCGCTTCTCGGCCATGATGTCACAGTCTACGAATCCAACCCCGAATTGGGCGGCATGCTCCGTTATGCCATTCCCGAATACCGTCTTTCGAAGCAGGTGATCGGCCGCGAAGTGGAGTTAATACGGCGACTGGGGGTGAAGTTCATCACTGGCGTTTCCGTGGGAACAGACATCCCCCTTAACGATCTCGACAACCAATACAATGCGGTATTCCTGGCTATCGGGACCTGGAAAGAGGCGTGGGTGTACCTCGCCGGCACGGAGTCGAAGGGGGTACTGCCGGCGCTGCTGTTCCTGGAATCGATTGCCAAGGGAGAGCCGGTTCATCTGGGCCAGAAGGTGGCGATCATCGGTGGCGGAAACGCGGCCATCGATTCCGCCCGCACTGCGCGCCGTCTGGGATCCGATGTCACCGTCATCTATCGGCGGGAGCGCAAGGATATGCCCGCGATCCGCGAAGAATCGGAAGCCGCCGCGGTCGAAGGAGTGAAGTTCCTGTTCCTGGCCACGCCGCACCGTATTGTGGGCGACGACCAGGGCAGCGTCAGAGCGATCGAAGTAGTCCGCACCCGGCTGGGGGAGTTTGACGCGTCGGGACGGCGCCGGCCTATTCCCACGGAGGAGATCCGGCGGCTGGAGTGCGACACCGTCATTCTCGCGGTCGGCGAGGCGGTCGATCGCGATTTTGCGCGGGCCTCCGGCTTGCGGATCAACGAGAACGGAACGGTGGAAGTGGATCGGCATACGCTGGAAACCAGCCGCAGCAAGTTTTACGCCGGAGGCGATCTCATTTCGGGCGCATCCAACGTCTCCAACGCCATGGGTTACGGCAAGAAGGCGGCTCGCAATATCGACCGCCGACTGATGGGGCCGGGACGCTGGGATGGAATCGCGGCGCAGGTCTCATACAGCAACGAACTCCCCGACGAGACGGCGCCGGGCGCACGCCATCATGGTCACGAATTGCCGGCGGCCGAACGAATGGAAGGCTTCGTCGAGGTAGTCATTGGGATCTCTGGCGATGAGGCGCTCCAGGAAGCCACGCGCTGCCTGCGCTGCGACATCCGCGAACACCACCACTAAAAGGAGAGAATTCCGTGGCAGAAAAGATTTCGGTGAAGATCGACGGTGAATTCGTGGCGGCTCAGGAGGGGCAGACCATCCTGGAGGTGGCTCGCGCCAACGGCAAATTCATCCCCACCCTCTGCTGGCTGGAAAACATTTCGGCGGTAGGCGGGTGTCGCCTCTGCATTGTGGAGGTTGCGGGCGTGGGCCGCTTACTTCCCGCTTGCACCACGCCAGTGCAGGACGGCATGAGCGTCAGCACGCAGTCCGAGAAACTCACGCATTACCGCTCGATTACGCTGGAGTTTCTCTTCTCCGAACGCAATCATCAATGCGCCATCTGCGTTTCGAACAACCACTGCGAGCTGCAGGCTATGGCGCAGCGACTGGGCATCACCAACGTCCGGTATCCTTACTCCTTCCCGAAGCTGGCGGTGGACCTTTCCCATGAGCGTTACGTGCTGGACCACAACCGCTGCATCCTCTGCACCCGCTGCGTGCGGGTCTGTGCGGAAGTGGAAGGAGCGCGGGTTTTCGACGTCAGCGGCCGCGGAGTCCGCTCCATGATCGTGTCGGATCTGAACCGGCCCTGGGGCGAGTCGAAGAGCTGCACGAGTTGCGGCAAATGCGTGCAGGTCTGCCCGACCGGCGCTCTGGCGGAGAAAGGCTTCGGGGTGGAAGAGATGGTAAAACGGGACCGCAGCGTCAGGCGCCTGGCGGCCAGGCGTGGAGGTCATATATGAAAAAAGTGCGCTTAGCTACAGTGTGGCTTGACGGGTGCGCGGGTTGTCATATGTCGCTTCTGGACGTGGATGAGGCCGTGGTCAGCGTCGCCCGCCGCGCCGACGTTGTCTACGGGCCGCTGGTGGACGCACAGGAGTTTCCCAAATCCGTTGACGTGACCCTGGTGGAAGGCGGCGTCAGCAGTCAGGAGGACCTGGAAAAGATCCGCAAGGTGCGCCAGCACAGCCGCCTGGTAGTATCGCTGGGCGATTGCGCGGTAACCGGAAACATATCCGCGATGCGGAACCAGATGCCGGCCCGCAAGCTGCTGGAGAGGATTTACGTGGACGGAGCGCAAGTGAACCGCGCCATTCCCGCGGATGGGGTGCCGGCACTGCTGCGGCAAGCCGTACCTCTCCACGAGTTTGTCAAAGTGGATCTGCATGTACCGGGCTGCCCGCCCTCGGCGAAAACCATAGCCTTCGTACTCGATGAGCTAATCGAGGGACGGATGCCCGACCTCCGGTCGAAAGTGAAGTTCGGTTAGCCAGGAGCGGACCATGCCGAAGATTACCATCAATCCGGTCACCCGCATCGAGGGACACGCCAAGATCGACATCTACCTCGACGATCGAGGTAGCGTCACCGATACGCAACTGCATGTCACGCAAGTTCGAGGGTTCGAGAAATTCGTCGAAGGCCGGCCGTTTTATGAGATGCCTTCGATCACGGCACGCATATGTGGGATTTGCCCGATCAGCCACCTGCTCGCGTCCGCGAAGGCTTGCGACAGCATCATGGCGGTGACGCCGACGGACGCCGCCATTCGTTTGCGCGAGCTGGTTCACTGCGCGCAAATCGTTCAGTCCCACGCGCTCAGCTTCTTTTATCTCTCGGCTCCCGACCTGCTGCTGGGCTTCGATTCCGAGCCCGCCACCCGCAATGTCTTTGGTTTGCTGGACGCGAACCCCGAGATGGCGCGCGTGGGGGTGGCGCTGCGCAAGTTCGGTCAGGAGACCATAGAAGCGTTGGCGCTGGAGCGCGTGCATCCATCCTGGATTGTGGCAGGCGGCGTTAACGCGCCGCTCAGTGAGGCGGCCCGCGATCGAATTCTGGCCGGTTTACCCAAGGCGCGGGCGCTGGCAAGCCGTTCGCTGGAAGGTTTCAAATCGCTGCTGGATGGGTTCGCGGACGAAATCGCGCATTTCGGTTCCGCCGCCACGATGTACGCCGGTCTGGTGGACCGGACAGGCACCCTGGATTGGTACGACGGCCTTCTTCAATTCAAGGACTCGAGCGGAGCGGCGGTCGCCAAAGACATTCCCGCGAAGGATTACGGCATGTTCATCGGCGAGGCTTCGCAGCGTGACTCGTACCTGAAGTCGCCGTATTTCAAGCCCCTCGGGTATCCAGCCGGTGAGTACCGTGTCGGCCCCCTGGCCCGATTGAACGTGTGCGAGCGCCTCGGAACTCCGCAGGCCGACCAGGAACTGGGCGACTTCCGCCAGCGCTACGGACCGGTGATTCATGGCTCTTTCCACTATCATTACGCTCGCCTCATCGAGTTGATTCATGGGCTGGAGAAGATGGAATGGCTGCTCGCCCGCCCGGAGATTCTCGATACTCACGTGCAATCTCACGCCTCCGTGAATCGCCTGGAGGGAGTAGGCATCATCGAAGCGCCGCGGGGCGTTTTGATTCATCACTATCAAGTCGACGAAAAGGGCGCCATTCGATGGGCAAATCTGATCGTGGCAACCGGCCATAACAGCCTTGCCATGAATCGGAGTGTGGGTGAGGTAGCGCGCCACTTCGTACACGGCGACCGGATCCAAGAAGGCATGCTCAACCGGGTGTCGGCCGTGATCCGCGCGTACGATCCCTGCTTGAGCTGCTCCACCCACGCGGACGGCACACTGGCGCTGGAATTGACGCTAATCGGTTCCGACGGCACGATACTCGATCATCGGCAGTAATGTCGCGAGGGAAGGTGCAAGACAGGTGTGAGTTGCTCGCCCGATGGAAAGATCTCCGCGACGGTGTACGAAAAGGCGGATGCGCTCGCCCCTAAAACGCACGGCGCTCGGGAGGAAGGCTGCCGGACTTGCCTGGTGGGTGAAGGCCGCTGGCACCAAGACACGAACGTGCCTCAAACAGCCGCTCGCCCCCTTGACTCCTCACTCGGAATTCGATATAACGATATCCGACTATGAGCGACGACGCCAGTGCATACCTTCCTTTGTCGCCTGCCACCCTGCACATTCTACTTTCGCTTGCGCCGGAAGACCGCCACGGCTACGGAATCATGCAGGAAGTCGCCCGCCAGTCGGAGGGACAGTACAAACTCGGGCCCGGCACTCTCTACGACAATCTGCAGAAACTGATGAACCAGGGGATGGTCGAGAACGCCCCCAAACGGTCGGATGATGACGACCCGCGGCGCCGCTATTACCGGCTTACGCCGTTGGGCCGCAGCGTTCTGGCTGCCGAGATCGGACGGCTGGAAGGTGTGGTGCGCGAAGCCAAGTTGCACCTGCGGGTGCAGAGTCCGCGAGGTGCGGCATGATCCGCGCGCTCTATCGCTGGCTGTTGTGGCTGCATCCGCCCGCTTTCCGCCGCGAGTTCGCGGGTGAGATGGAATGGATCTTCGATGAGGCTTCGCCGGATGGCGTCGCGCCCTTGTTCGCCGATGGTGTGATCTCCCTGATGCGCCAATGGCTGTTGCGCTCCGGGCAATGGAAGATCGCGGCGGCAGTATTCGGCGGACTGGTGGAGATCGTGGCGGGTGGACTCGGCGGGCTGATGTTTGCCCACGCTCAGATGGAAGCGCGCATGGCCGTAGCGCCAATTCGGCCGCCATTCACCCCGGCCGAAATCACGGCGATGGACAATCTGATGCACATCGTAATCTGGATCGCGACTGGAGTGGTGCTGATGGTGGTCGCGGTGGTGTGCTGGGTGAGAAGTATCAACGGCAAGCGGCTGCATCGTCTCGCAGCCGGTCCGATGAGATAAACCAAATATGCTCGAATTGCGGAATGTCACGAAGCGGTATCCGGGTGTCACCGCGGTCAGGAATGTCAGCTTCCAGGCGCGGGCCGGCGAGGTCACGGGCTACCTCGGGCCAAATGGATCAGGCAAATCTACCACCCTGAAAATGATCACGGGACTGATCGAGCCGACCGAAGGCGAGATCCTGTTTCGCGGGGAGCCAATCGGCCGCGACCGGATTCGCTATCGCCAGATTCTCGGTTATGTCCCGGAAGAGCCTCAGCTCTATCCTCATCTGACTGGCGCGGAGTACCTGGAAATGGTCGGGCAGTTGCGCGGCCTCCCTAAGCAACAATTGGAAGAGAAGATCACCGGCTTTCTGCGCTTGCTCTCGCTTTATGACGACCGCTATGTCGCCATATCCTCATACTCCAAGGGAATGCGCCAAAAGGTGCTGCTGGCAGCGGCGCTGCTGCACAATCCCGACCTGGTTCTGTTGGATGAACCGTTCTCCGGGCTGGATGTCAATTCCGCCCTGGTGCTCCGCGGCTTGATCGCGGAACTGGCGGTGCGCGGTAAGGTGGTGCTGTTTAGTTCGCACGAGCTTGAAACCGTCGAGCGCGTCTGTTCGCGAGTCGTGATCCTGCATAAGGGAAAGGTGGTGGCAAATGATTCCATTGCGGAGCTGCGCTCGCTGATGGCGCTGCCCACACTGGAGGGAATCTTCTCGCAACTGGCCGTCGAGCAGGACTCCGGCGCCATCACGCAACAGATCCTGCAAGTGATGGAGCTCTGACGATGCCCGAAGAGCGACGACAGTTTGGCGTCCTGTATCGGGATTTCCTGCTCCGCCTGGTCGACCTGGAACTCTTGTCGGCCGCGGGCGATGTACAGAAGCTGCTGGGGCAATTTGGAGCTATGCTTGCGGCATTCAGCTTCACCATCACGGTCTTCACGTTTCCCGCTTTGGCAACGGCGCGGTTGCCATATGGCCGATTGGTTGACGCGGTGCGGATCGAAGAAGAGTTCCTGATCGCCACCACGATGGCGATTGCAGGCCTGTTCTCGGTGCTGGCATGGAATGCCGTCTTTCCCGATCGGCGGGACAGCCTGGTTCTGAGTCTGCTGCCGGTTCGCACGCGCACCATCTTCCTGGCGAAGATAGCGGCGATCGCCACGGCATTGGGAGTGTGCGTCACCGCCGTCAACATCTTCACCGGCTTCACGTTTCCTTTTCTTGCATCGCCGCCCGCTGCCGGATTCGTGGGTTCCCTGCGAAATCTCGGCGCACATTGGCTCGCCATGGGCGCGTCCGGCCTCTTCGTTTGCTGCTCTCTGCTGGCGCTGCAAGGTGTCGCCGCGCAGCTTCTCAGTTACCGCATGCTGCTGCGAGTCTCGAGCTTTCTGCAACTGGCGGCGTTCTTCTTCACGCTGGGGCTCTACTTCCTCAAGCCGTCGTTCGCATCGGTGTCTACGGCCGATTCGCCGCTCTCGGTGTTCCTGCCGTCGTTCTGGTTCTGCGGACTGCTCCAGGTGCTGGATGGCGTCCGGGACCCGCTCTTCACGGCGCTCGCGGAACGCGCCCTCTGGAGTCTCGTCGCAGTCTGCGGCATCGCCGTCGGCACCCTGGGGCTGGCCTACCAGCGCAACATCCGCCGCATCGTCGAGCAGCCCGATATCGCACCCGCCGATCGCTCACGCAAACCCACTCGCATCGGCAGCTTCCTTGCCGGAAAGCTGCTGGCCCGGCCGATCGAGCGGGCCATCCTTCTGTTTACCGCGCGGACCATCGGGCGTAGCCGGCAGCATCGCCTGCTGCTCTCGGCCTACGCGGGCATTGGCCTCGCGATCGCCTTGGCCTACGCACGCGACTTTCTGTACGGCTCATCTTCGCGTGAGGCTGCATTCCGCGACCTGCGCTACAACCAGGTCAACGGGCCGTTCCTGGTGGGCAGCCTGGTGCTGCTCTTCTTCGCGGTGATCGGCGCGCGGGCGATCTTCGCCATGCCCATCGCGCTACGTGCCAACTGGGCCTTCCGCATCACGGCGGTGCACAGTCCAGCGGCTTATTCGCTCGCGGTACGCAAGTCGCTCTACGCCCTCACGGTGACCCCAATCTGGTTACTCTCGGCGCTGTTATTCTTTGCGATCTGGCCGTGGCGCTTCGCGTGGCAGCACATGGCGGTGATGGCGATTTCGGGAGTCCTGATGGTGGAAGTGGGGCTTCACGGCTTCCGCAAGATTCCGTTCGCCTGCTCCTATCTGCCGGGAAAGGCGAAGATCCACACCAAGCTGGGCACGGTCGGGATCTTCTTCCTCGCCGCTGCCAGCATGGGAGTTCGACTTGAATTCTGGGCATTGCACAAAGCGACGGCGTTCGTGGTGATCTTCGGAATCCTGGTGGCGTTCGCCATCGCTGCGTGGCGGAGGAGTGTGGAGTTCGCGCACTCGCCCGCCAATCAACTTCAGTTCGAAGATCTGCCACCAGTCGATGTTGCGTCGCTCGATCTGCGGGCGGACGGAATGTGGAGCCGCGAGGAAGAGTACGTAGACGCGCTCGATTCTCGGTAGAGGCTCGCACCTTCCTTCCAATACGCCCTTTAGTTTAGGTGTGTTGACGACCCGCGCGCGTCAGCAAGCGATCACGAAATCGTGAGACCGGTGACGCTCCCTTACGGTCGCGGCTCGCAAGCTACCCAAATACGTTCGCACGATAAGTGCGTTTGCGAGCCGCGCGCGTGAGCAAGCGGTTTCGGCGTGTTGCGAGTCGCGCGCGTAAGCAAGCGGTTTCGGCGTGTTGCGAGCCGCGCGCGTAAGCAAGCGTTTCGGTGTGTTGCGAGCCGCGCGCGTCAGCAAGCGGTTTCGGTGTGTTGCGAGCCGCGCGCGTCAGCAAGCGTTTCGGTGTGTTGCGAGCCGCGCGCGTCAGCAAGCGTTTCGGCGTGTTGCGAGCCGCGCGCGTAAGCAAGAGTTTCGGTGTGTTGCGAGCCGCGCGCGTCAGCAAGCGACGACGAAATCGTGAGACCGGTGACGCTCCCTTACGGTCGCGGCTCGCAAGAGCAAAGACTCCGGATTCGCGTAGTCTTATCGGCCGGCCGGTTTGATGGCTAGCGACTGCTTCGCCTGGTCGCTGGCGGGGAAGCGTTTCCGCAGCTCTTTGAACGTGTCGGCCGCTTCGCCATTGCGCCCCAGTGCCATCAGCGACTTGCCCTTGTAAAGGAGCGCCTCGGGAACCCGCTTCGAATCGGGATAGTTGGTGGCGACGGCATCGAAGTCCTTCACCGCGCTCTCCAGGTCGTTCAGCGACTGGTGAATCGCGCCGATGTAATACTGCGCATCCGGAGCCAGCGGCGTGTCGCTGTAGAACTTCATATACTCGGTGAATTCCTGCAGGGCGAAATTGAGCTTGCCGGCACGGTAGTCGCCGTTGGCATTGTCGAAGAGCTGGCTGGCAGGGAGTGTCGGCTTATCGACAGCTTGCGCGGGGGGCGGTGCCGTCACCGGTTGCAGGGTGGCGACCTGGTTCTTCAGATCGCCGATCTGAGTCTGTAGTTTCGCCATTAGCGCGGCAAGGTCGCTGACCGCCTGTTGTGTGGTGCCGAGACCCGTCACGACCTGGTCCATGCGGGTTCCCACCGCGACCATGGGCGGCACGAGCTTGTTCTGCTGGTCACGCGCCATCTGCTCGAGGCCGCGCTGCACAGCGGCAACGGCCGCGTTCGCCTGGTTGGCCGCTTCGGCGGAGCCCTGCACTTGAGTCTGCAACGCCGTGAATCTTTCGTTCACGGCAGCGGTCAGAGCCTTCACCAGGTCCTGCAACTGCGCAACATCGCGCTGCAGCTCCTGCATTTCGCGGTTCACTGCGGCAGCAGCGGAAAGTGGCGTGGCGGTAATGACCATCAGCACCGCAAGACGTCGCAACATTGAGTATTCTCCTGGTGGCACGGGAGTTCACCCATTCCCGCGCGGATCTTCTATGTACAGTATCCTATGCGGCGGGACTGCTTGGAACAGCGGGCTGATGTTCCTCGACTCGCTGCGCCAGGAGCGCCGCCAGCGCCATAAACCCGCCGCCACAAATCACGGCGGTCAGACGGTTGTTGTTGAGCAGATGGCTCATCACCCAACCGAAACCCAACGATGCCAGGATCTCCGGGGTCACGATGAAGAAGTTGAAGATGCCCATGTAGATGCCAACTTTGGCGGGCGGCAGGGAGCCCGACAGCATCGCGTAGGGCATCGAGATGGTGCTGGCCCAGGCGATGCCGATCCCCGTCATGGAGAGCAGCAGCAAGTACTTATCGTGGATGACCGCGACCGAAAGCAAGCCCAGCGCCCCGGCGAGCAGGCACAGGCCATGGGTGCGGCGCCGGCCCAGTTTGCGCGCCAGAGGTTCGAGCGCGAACGAGAAGACGAAGGTCACTGCCGAGTACATCGAGAAACAGAGCCCGGCCCACTGGACACCTTCGTCGTATAACGGCGACTGGGGATTGGGCGCGCCCATCACGTGGTAGGCCACGGCGACAGGGAAATAGAGCCACATGCAGAACAGTCCCAGCCAGGTGCAGAGCTGAACAGGCGCCAGTTGCCGCATGGTGCGCGGCATCGCGGCGATACTGGCGAAGATGTCGCGGGCGCCCTGCAAAATGCCGCCGCTCGAAGCGACCTTCGATTCCGGTGGATATTCGCGAGTGGTGGTCACGGTCCAAAGCACGGCCGCCAGGAACACCGCCGCCCCCAGATAGAAAGAGAGGCGGACTGTGGCGGGAACCGTATGCGGAGCCGCCGCGCCCGATACCTGGAAGACATGGGCAAGAATCCAGGGCAGAGCCGACGCGATTACCGCGCCTAAGCCGATGAACAGACTCTGCATGGCGAATCCCTGGGTGCGCTGTGTTTCGGGCAAGAGGTCGGCTACGAACGCGCGGAAAGGCTCCATGCTGATGTTGATGGAGGCGTCGAGCATCCACAGCAGGCCAGCGGCCATCCAAAGAGCGCTGGAGTTTGGCATCAGCAGCAAGGCGAATGTGCTGAGGATCGCACCCACAAGGAAATACGGGCGCCGCCGGCCGAGGCGGCCCCAGGTGTGATCGCTCAAGTGGCCGATGATGGGTTGCACGATCAGCCCGGTGAGCGGCGCCGCCAGCCAGAGAATCGGGATCTGTTCCGGTTTCGCGCCCAGATACTCGTAGATGGCGCTCATGTTCGCCATCTGGAGGCCCCAGCCGAACTGGATTCCGAAGAATCCGAAGTTCATGTTCCAAATCTGCGCGAATCGGAGCGGAGGTTTGTCCATAAGGATGCCGACCACGACAGTATCATCTGGCGTCGCGGAACGAAACAACGGGGGCAGAGACCTCACCGCGGAGGCGCGAAGACGCGAAGGAACGCGCGGAGAAAGAGGTAAAGAAGGATCTTCGATCCAGGATCGCGTTCGCCGGAATTAGCGGACACGCGAATCGTGGAAGGAGTCATGCGCGGCGGCGATGGTCTGCCGGATGTCCGCTTCGGAATGCGCCGCGGAGAGAAAAGCGGCTTCGAACTGCGAAGGCGCCAGATAAATGCCACGATCCAGCATCGCTCGGAAGAAGCGGCCGAAGCGGGCAGTGTCGCTGCGCTTGGCGGACTCCCAATCGGTCACCGGCAGATCGGTGAAGAAGAAGGTGAACATCGAACCGACGCGATTTACCGTAATCCCCGCCGGAGCGGATGCGCACAGTTCCGCCGCGCGCTCTTCGAGAGCGGTATAGACTTCGGGGTGCGCCTTCAAATGACGCAGCATGGCGAGTCCCGCGGCCACCGCCAGCGGGTTTCCGGACAAGGTGCCTGCCTGATAGATGGGACCCAGGGGCGCCACCTTACTCATGATGTCGCGGCGGCCTCCGTAAGCGCCGACCGGCAGTCCGCCGCCGATGACCTTGCCTAGCGTGGTGAGATCGGGCCGGATGCCGAAGCGCTGCTGCGCGCCACCGAACGCCACGCGGAAACCGGTCATCACCTCATCGAAGATGAGAAGGGCGCCGTACCGTGCGGTGATCTCGCGCATGGCTTCCAGATAGCCTGGCAGCGGGGGCACGCAACCCATGTTCCCGACCACCGGCTCCACAATCACGCAAGCGATGCGATCGCCGTGGGCACGAAACGCCTCCTCCAGTGCGCCGACGGAATTGAAGGGAAGGGCGAGAGTGGTATCGCAGAACGATTGGGGGACGCCCTGCGTGTCGGCGATGCCGAGAGTGGCGAGACCCGATCCAGCCTTCACCAGAAGAGAGTCGACATGACCGTGATAGCAGCCTTCGAACTTGACGGTGAGGTCTCGGCCGGTAAAGCCCCGCGCCACGCGGATGGCGGACATGGTGGCTTCCGTTCCCGAGTTGACCAGGCGCACCATTTCGATAGACGGGACGGCGTCGCAGATGGCTTCGGCGAGCTCGATCTCCTGTCCAGTCGGAGCTCCAAAGCTGGTGCCGATCGAAAGCGCGCCCTCCAGGGCCGCGAGAATTTCGGGATGGCGATGGCCGAGCAGCAACGGCCCCCAGGAACAGACATAGTCGATGTATTCGTTGCCGTCGACATCGAACAGATGGGAGCCCTCGCCGCGGGCGATGAATGGCGGGTTGCCGCCCACGCTGCGGTAGGCGCGGACCGGCGAATTTACGCCTCCGGGAATCTTCTCCTGTGCGCGGCGGAACAGCTCTTCCGATTTCGTGTGGTTCATAAGAATTGATCCGGGGAACAACATCCTGCTTGCGTACACGCAGCTTTTGCCGCGCATGCGGTTCAGAGACCAGACTATGCGCGGACCTTGCGAGGCATTAGCCGGCTGAAACCGAAGCTCATGCCGATCTCGTAGAGGCTGCCGTTGAGGTTCTGGAGCAGGCGCTTCTTCAGGCCCAGGTACGGCTGCCTGCCCGCGAAGAGATCTTGCATGATGGCGGAAAATCGGGGGCTGCGCCGCGTGAATTGCACCATCCTCGTGGGAACAGAACCGAACAGAAAGCTGCCCAGGAAGACTCGCTTGGCGAGGCGCGATCCGAACTCCAGATCGCCGGCAAAGTCGCGGCGTAGCAATCGCCGGTATTCGACCGTTTTCTCCGCCGCACCGCTCACTTCGGAAAGCAGAGAACGCGCCGCGAGGTCGCCCGAGCGAATCGCATAAAAGAGCCCTTCGCCTGTGATCGGGTCCACCAGGCCGGCCGCGTCTCCGACGGCCATCCAGCCATCTCCGGCCACGCGATTCTTCTTCCACGAGCCCGTATCCAGTGATGGAAGCAGGTGGCTATAGAATTTCTCGCCCTTCCAAGCCAGCCCTCGCTCCGTCATATACCGCTCCAGGAGCTTGCGAAGCTCGCCAGCCGGGACGCGTTTCCCGCAGATTCCCACCGAAAGATGGCCACACCGGGGAAACACCCAGATGTATCCCTCCAACCCGGGAAGGAACTGGATCTCGATGCGATCCTGATCACCTGGGATGTAATATCCGAGAGCCGCCATGGTATCTTGCGGCTTGAGTTCCGTACCCACGTCGCGCAAGGGATTGCGTGCGCCCGTGGCCACGATACAGAAGTCCGCGTCGGCGTTCCCGGAAGTGGTCTGCAACTGCCATCCCGATCCGTAGCGGGACATGCTTAGGACCCTGGCCTTTTCAATCTGCGCACCGGCGTGGCCGGCGCGCTCCAGCAGCATACGATTCAGGTCGAAGCGCGAGTAAATCAGCAGCGGGTCCGTCAGTTTGAGGGTGACCGTTCCTGCCTTGGGCGCTCCCAATACGGTCTCGGTAACCAGGCGTTTGGGAGTATCGTTTTCGATCAGGAACGGGTATTGGTTATAGGCTTTGAAAGTGAGTCCCCCACCGCACGGCTTTTCCCAGGCGAGCTTTTCGTCGAAGAGCACGACTTTCAAACCAGCCGAAGCCAGTTGTTCCGCGGCGAAAGCACCCGCGGGACCGCCGCCCAGGATAGCCACACGTTTCATTTCTTTTTGCCGGTAGGAGGCAGATCGTCGGGAGACGGCATCTTCGCAGCGCCACCGGCGGGAGCCGTCATTCCCTCGCCGTGCGGATTGGGAGTGGGAGGCATGGCGCCTCCATGAGGATTCTGTCCTTGGGGCGCAGCTACAGCGCCGTGAGAATCCTGGCGGCCAACCACTACCCACTTGCTGCCTTGTTGCTTGAGGTGATAATTGATCGACATACCGGCGGCGGGATCTCCGCCTTTGGGAGTGATGGACACAGCGGCATCCGCCTCGTCGTCCTTGAATTGCACCGACTTGACGACAACGTCCATATTCGCCACATTCAACGTCATCTTAGCTTGTGATTCGGTGAGATGATCCAGCACTCCCTGACGCACTGCGTCATTGCTTGGCACGCCGCGATTACAGGCGGCGAGGGATAAAATCAGAAGAAGTACTGCGCTAATTCGCACTACTCAATTATAACTGGAGGGCGAAGATCCGTAGCAGAATACGACGGTGGCGCTTCGTTTCGTGGAGTGGACGGCTGCCTTCCTGCGCGAGAATATAAAGGGGTAGGGAAAACCCTTACACTCTGTACATTTACACGGTCCTTAGTACCGATGGTACTATAATTACAGTACTGATTCGGTGATACTATAGGCCAAGAGGCTGGCATGAGAACGCGAATTGATCGTTTTGTTCATGACGAAGAGGGCCAGGACCTAGCTGAGTATTCACTTCTGATTGTGTTTGTGATGCTCGCGATTATTGGCTTGGCGGTCGGCTACGGCAATAACGTAGCCGGGGTTGTCAGTGCCACCAACACCGATCTGGCGCGGGCCAATACGGCCGTTACTACTGGCAGCCCGGTTTTCTAAATCTTCCAGTACGCCTGAACCGAAAACAACTCTAAATAGTTTACGCGCCCTGATTTGCGCACTTCTCGGGCTAAGTTCCGAATTCGACAAGGCATTCAGAGATACCTCTCGAAATCCGTGGGTGGTGCGAAATGGTATGGGTGGGGAGTGGCGCGGAAGTCCACTAGGGGAATGATGATGGCAGTCGCGTTCCAAGGGCGTTGAAGGACATCGTGCAGGCGGCGTCCTAAGCCTCAATTTCTGAGCGACTTACCGATCCCGACGTTGATTTTTGCGGTCCGCCGCCGGAGACTGGCTGCCTCCACCCGCGCCACAAGGTTGGACAGTCCCGTGGTATAACAATGAGAAATTTCCTCGGAAAATGGGCGAGCGGGTTCCATCCTCTGATGCCGATCTGGTCGAAGGACTACTGAACGGCCAGGAATCGGCTGGAACGGCGCTTTTCGAAAGATACTCGGGCCGGGTTTACTACCTGGCGCTACGCGAACTCGCTTCTCGCGCCGACGCTGAGGATGCCCGGGCTGAAACCTTCCTGCGGGTCTTCAAAGCAATTCAGGGCCGCCAGATGCGTTCTCCCGAGTCTCTCGGTTCGTTCATCCTGGCCACAGCACGCAATGTCATTCTGGAGACTTTCCGGTCGCCGCAACGCTCCATCGGGCATTCGGAAATCCCGGAGGTCGCTTCGCCACCGGAGCCGATCGTGGATCAAGAAGCGCGGCAGGCGATCGAAGCTACCCTGCGGCGTCTGAAACCACGCGAACGCGAGTTCCTACGTTTGCAGTATTATGAAGACCTCTCGAAGGAGGAGATCGCGAAACGGATCGGCATTGATGAAGAGCGGGTGCGGTTGATCAAACACCGGAGTCTGCGAAGTTTCCGCGAGATGTATGAGCGTTTGAAACGGGTTGCCGAGGTCCGGAAAAACGCCGATACAAAAGGAGGCGGACCATCACTCAAGATTTGACACACGTGGAGATCGATACTGGCGGATGGGTGGAAAAATACGTACGGCGTCGTTTGCCGGCCTCCGATGCTGCCCGGTTCGAAGAGCACTACTTTGTGTGTGACCAGTGTTATGCGGATGTCGAAGCCATGGAGCAGTTACTGGCAGGCATCAAGGACGCTAGCCGCCGGGGGCTTCTCGATCCAGCGGAAGCAAGATTGCCCTGGCTGATGCCGGCTTTCGTTCTTGCGGCGGCGCTCTCGGTGGTGATGGGTATTGGACTCGCGTTTCTGGCCTTCGGCCGTCTGCCACGGATCGAATCAGATCTGAAAAAGGCGCAGGCGGAAGCGCGAGCCGGATCCCAATGGAAATCCCAAATGGAGCAGTTGGCGGCGGGGCAGTCTCTGGCGGAAGCGAATGTGCCCGTGGTGATTCTGGAGGCCAATCGCGGCGCCCCCTCTCCCAACACGCTCAAAGTCGACGCTCGGACTCGGAGAGTGCTGTTGTGGCTGGATGTTCCACCGCAAGCTCCCGGGACACGGTATAAGCTGACCCTTGCCACTGCAGACAGCACCTCTCTGACGATCACCGGATTGGAGAGAAATGCAAATGGAGCGCTCGCGGTGAGTGTGCCGGTCTCCCAATTGCCGGACAATTCGTACAGCGTTCGCCTGTACCTGGATCGAGCGACGGCGCCATCATTGGGGTTAGAAACGCTGGTGGGCGAATACCGGCTGGCGGTGATTCGCCCGTAATTATGCGCGCGCCGCTGGTGCTCCTGAGCTTTGGTGTTCTGGCGTGGGCGCAGAGTGCCGAAGTGCAAGGCCTGATCGACGCATCGAAGGCGCAGATGGACCAACAGCGCTACTCCGAAGCCGCGGCGCTGGCAGAGCAGGCCGTCGAACTCAGCCGAGCATCCGCGGACAAGAAGGGCGAGACCCAGGCGCTCCTCCGGCTTAGCAGCGTAGACTTCTACTGGCGCAAGCTCGCGGCGGCAGTGGACACGGCGAATCGGGCTATGGCCACGGCGAGGGAGGCAGGAGACGAGGCGGCCTATGCCAAGGCGCTCGGGCTGGCGGCCGATGGTCTGCGAGACCAGGGCAAACTCGAGGAAGCGCGGCAGGATTACGAACAGCAACTGCGATATTTCCGCGGCGCGGGCGACCGCAAGTCGGAAGCCGTCAATCTGCGCATGACGGCAATTCTTTACCGCACGATGGGGGATTCTGCACGTGCGGCGGACCTCATCGAAAAGTCTCTGGCCATTGCGCGGGAGTTGAAGGATCCCTCAATGGAGGGTCCGGCGCTCTTCATTCTCGGCGTGCTGGCCAATGAGCAGCAGCATTACGAGGCCGCTATCGAACACTACAATGCGGCGCTCCAGATGCCTGGAATCAACGAGTTCACGAAAGGGCAGATTCTGCAAGGACTTGGTACGGCGTACTGCAATCTGGGGAAGTACGAACGCTGTATCGAGATTGACCGGCAACAACTGGAAAGCGCCATGGCGGCCGGCAATCCGCTGCAAATCGCATGGGGATATTTCAAGCTGGCGTATCCGCAAACGCTGTCCGGGGACAAAGAGGGCGCTTATGAATCGACCGTGAAGGCGCTCGCCCATTTGCGCAGCACCGATCACGATCCATACGACGAGTGGCATTTCGTGGCGGCCGTAGGCCAGAGGCTTGCGGATCTTCATCGCGATCGCGAGGCCATTCCTTACTATCGCGAGGCGATCGCGATTGTGGAGCGGTTGCGCCAGGGCCTGGTGCCGACAGAAGAAGGCATGGCCAAGGCTGCATCGGCGGGCTTCACCAAGACGCTGTTCGACGAGGCAATCGCGCTGTTGTATGGGCAGAGTCCGGCGGAGGCTTTCGAAGTTGTCGAACTGGCGCGGGCGCGCGCCTTCCTGTCTATTCTGGCGGAATCCAAGATCGATCTGCGGCAGGGTCTTTCGAGCAGCCAACGGCAGCAGGAGAAAGAACTCTTCGCGAAGATTGCAGAGGCGACACGAACGAAGAAAACTGCCGACGTGGACGCCGCCGAAGCCGGCCTCGAGAGTCTGCGTCTCGAGATACGGCGCTCCAATCCGAGGTTGGCGGCGATTCAATATCCCAAGCCGCTGACGCTCGCGCAGGTGCAGAAGGACGTGCTCAAGCCGGGAGTCACGCTGGTGGAGTATTCGCTGGGAGCACAGCGCTCCTTTGTGTGGGCGGTTTCGTGCGACCGCGTGCTGTCGGCGGCGCTGCCTCCTGCAGCAGAGATCGAGAAACTGGTCACGGCGTTCCGCAAGAGCACATCAGCTTCTGTTTCGAGCTTGACGCTGAGCAAGGCGGAAGATGAATCGGCCGCCATTTCGGGCCAGTTGTACCGGGTGTTGGTGCAGCCAGTGGAGGCCATGCTCGCGGACAGTCAATCGTTGATCGTGATTCCGGACGGGGTGCTGTACTATGTGCCGTTCGAGGCGCTCTCGCCTCCGGGACGCTCCGCGTTTCTGTTGGAACGATTCCCGGTCTCGTATGCACCTTCGGCGACGTCGCTCACTGCCGTGGATGCGCCGTCCAGTCCCTCGAAGCAACTCCTGGCTTTCGGCGATCCGTTGTATACACAGCGGGTGCCGCTACCGAATACTCGCGAGGAAGTGAACGGTATCGCGGCGCTGTTTCCGAAGGATCAGCGCACCGTCTATGTGGGAGCGGCCGCGCGTGCCGAGACCGTCAAGACCGAGCCGATCGATGGCTACCGGTACATTCACTTCGCCGCGCACGGCATTTTGGACGAACAGCATCCTGCACGGTCGGGCCTTGCCCTCTCAAAGGACAGCATCCTGGAGGTGAATGAGATTACCGATCTTCGGCTGCACGCAGACCTGGTGACGCTCTCGGCGTGCAGCACGGGGCTGGGTGAGTTGGTGTCTGGCGAAGGAATGCTGGGGCTGGTGCGGGCATTTCTGTATGCAGGCGCCGGGAGCGTGGCAGTGAGTCTGTGGAACGTCAACGATGCGGCCACCGCGGATCTGATGAAGGAGTTCTATCGGGGCTTGAGCCGCGGGCAGCCGGCGGGAGAAGCGCTTCGGCAGGCGAAGCTGGGGCTTCTGCATCGCAGCGACACGCCTTGGCGGCATCCGCACTACTGGGCGGCGTTCGTCCTTTGGCTTCGATGAAGTTTGCGATGGGACATGTGCCCCACTGGCGAGGGAAGCAGCGGTAGTCGGTATCGTGTATTCCTGGTAGCGCGACTGTCTGCAGCGGTCATTCCAAGGACACCGGTCGTAGCTTGACATAGATTGTTGCTCCTTCGGTGACCTCCACCTTCCGCCCAATTGATGTGATCAGGAGAAGTTTTTCGAGATCTTCGCGGATTGGGCGAAAGGGTCGACGCAATGCGATGACTCGGTAAACGCCCGGCGGCAGTGCGCCGACCTGCAACGCGCCCCGGGAATCGGTTCGCATTTGGCGCGCGTAGAGGGAGAGTTGCGCGGCGCTATAGACTCCCTCGGGAATGAGGGTGACAGGGGTATCCGGCATCGGGCCGCCGTCTTCGTCAGTGACCTCGCACTTGATCGCCCCCGCGCCCGGCGAAACGACAATTCGCAGGATTTCCAGGCTGCCGGGAGACAGGTGCATGGTCCGAGCGGCGAGGCTAATGCCGCCTAAGGTCAGCCGCTTGACGTACCAACCTGGGGGTGGAATGACATCGACCCCATAGTCTCCGGAGGAAAGTGGTTCGAAGGTACTAACGAAGGGCGCCGACAGCGTTTGGACAAAACTAAAACCGTCCTCGCGAAGCAACCGCACGGAAATTCCGTCTTCCGGAGTTGAAGAAGACGAATCATAGTCCCAGCCAGTCCTGTCAGCCGGCACCAACGCTTTCTGTGGTCCGCACCAGCGTATGTCCGTAGACTGTGCCTCGGGTCTGGGTGGCACGTCATCTTCGCAGGACAACTCCAGTCGCAGCTCCGATGGGGTCGTGTCGACGTTCAAAAGGACGCCCCGAACATCAGCATCTGTAACGGAAAAGTGCGCGATCCCGTTTCCGTTTTCCGGAGTGAACAAAGCATATTCGCCGGGCGTCAGACCGCAGAAACGGAAAGAGCCATCCTGTCCGGACGCGCCCTGATGTATCGAACCATCACTCCTGGCGAGAGCCGACTCCTGAACGGTCAGATACAACGCGAAAGGCATATCATACACTTTTACCATTCCACTCACGCAATACGACATCGCTTTTCGCATGCTGATATTCACGTCGTCACGGTGCTCGCGGGGGCCCAGGACTATCGGCATTCCCGTCGTTAGGGACGGCGCATCGCCATAATAGGTGGTAGCTTGAATGGGGCTTTGTTGCCCGGCCGGCAGCGCGTCGTCTGCGGAATCCGCCGACGGAACGTGACGTTCAGCGAGTACGTAATACTCGCACCCCTGTTCGAGATCGGAATCGAACCTGAACTTGCCATGATTGTCCGTAACTCGTGGGCCGAGACGGAACCGACATAGAATGCCCAAGCGGTATTCCGATGCGACGAGCCAGACGGTGGCACCGGCAACTGGTTGGGCGTGGTACAGGACTTGCCCGGATATCTCCAGATCCTCCGGGCTCAAGGGCGCCGCTGCCGAATTGCCCTGGGCAGGGCTGGGGACTGCGCTAAGTACCAGCGCAACCGCAGCCAACAGGATCGGCGTTTCTTGAAATCTGACCATAATTGGATTGGACGCCGGCCTGATGACTCTGGCCTGTTGACTTTGGTAGATCACCGAGCCATGTGGTCGGCATTTGGCGCTCGGAGAAGGACAGATGCGCGAGGCTGTACACTCGCTCGGGAATGAGCGCGACGGGGGTGTCCAACATTGGGCCACCATCCTCGCCAGTGACCTCGCACTTGATCGCCCCAGGCTCGCGAAGCAGAATCACTTTATAAACAAGCACAGGAGCGGGCGGCGATGAAGTTTGGGGTGAGACATGTGCTCCACTGGCGCGCGGGGTGGCAGCGGTCGTCCGGCGGCTTCCGATATTTGCGAATGGATGCGAGTAGTCGGGTTATCACAGGCCCGCCAATTTCGATCCAGGTCCTCCGGCCAGTCCTGAAACCATTCTTGAACTTTCCACGGAGGAATCAACATAATGAGGAACCATGAGGCGACTGGCAGGATGGCATATCGGATTCGCCGGCATACTCGCCTGGGCGCAACCGAGCCTGCCTTCACTCGCGGACATTAAACAGAAGATACTGGGCGAGGTGGGCGCCCTCCCGAATGACATATGCACCGAAACCATGGAACAGTCACGGCGGCTAGCGCGGGAGAAGACGCTCGAAATGACTGAACGTTTCCGCCTGAACGTGGCATACGTGGGAGGCAAGGAAGTCTACGGCTGGTTTGGAGGAGAGGCACTGACGGATGAGGATGTAACCCGCCTGATTGGAGGGCCCGTGGCCAATGGCGATTTCGCACAACTGATCCATTCTCTGTTTCTGTCAAAGAAAGCAGGATTCTCCGGGCCGCTTGACGAGTTCCGTGCGGGGCGCTGGATGATGCGCTTATAACTACGTGGTTCGGGCGGACGCTAGCGACTTGCGGGTGAGCATGGCCAGCCGGGAGGCAATTGTCGGCTATCACGGATCATTCTGGGTGGATCGGGACCAGTTGGACCTGTTCGAATTGGATGCCACCCTGGACAACACTCCGCCAGGGTTCGGCCTGAAGAAGGTCGAGCGTCTGCTGCAGTACGCGCGCGTGTCGGTCGGCACTCCAGAGTTACTGCTTCCGCTGCGCGCGGTTCTGATCGCGACATTCCGAAACAACGACATACAACAGAATGAGGTTCGTTTCCAAGGTTGCCGCCAATATGGATCCGAGTCCGTGATTCGCTTCGATGCGCCAGAACCTGCCTCTGCGGCGTCTATTGCCGGCGGGCTCCCGCCCACGATTTCGCTCCCTGAAGAATTCGAAGGCGAATTCAAGCTGGACACCGCCATCGATTCCGACACTGCCGCCGTGGGGGATCCTGTGACCGCACGATTACAAGAGGGCATCCGTCGCGGCGATGAAATCGTGATCCCGAAGGACGCCGCGTTGCACGGCCGGATTTCCCGGCTACCGCTGATTGATGGCCATCGGTATATCGATTTTCGCTTTCTATATTTCGATTGGAATGGCACCAGGGTCGGGATCGACGGCCGCCGCAACGAACTGGCATTCCAAGACGAACATCTGGTCCGAGGGATGGAACGGATGTCGACACCGATTCCCGGCCAAGGGGGCCGTGTGCGTCTGTCGGCTGGCTATCGCCTCTTCCTGAAGAGTACAGTGGCGCGTTGACCAGCAGGGGCGAAGCGATCCCTCGGATTTCACTTTTCCCCCAGATCTCCGGGTCGTGAAACGGGGTTACCGGAAAACTGACTGCATAAGCTCAGGCCGCTTCAGGCCGGCCCGATACAGGATCCTCGCAGGCAGGCCACCCACAGCTGATCGCGTGTTGCCGGGCGTTGATTGCGATAGTGCGTTCGATTCGGGTCAAGAGTCGGTCTAACAGTCTGCGAAACAGGATTAGCCACTGATGAACACCGATGAACGGAGCTAGAAAACGAAGACATCGTTCCGGATGCCCGAAACTGTTACTCTGTCTGTGGTCGGCCACCGGGATGAGCCAACAGAAAAACATGGCGGAGGCGCGAGTTGATGCCTTCGTTTCGGCTGTGAACTCGTCCAGCCGCGAGCCATTGCCCTGCGAGAGCATTCCCGAACTGTGTCGACGATCCCTTGCTGGCAACCATGGATATTGCGGCTGGCAGATTGTGCCTGCGAAGGCGGAATCTTGGCTGGTGGAATTGGAAACCCGGTTGCCATATCGATGGCCATTGAGCTTTCACGCTCTGATCAGCCGATATCAATTCCCCTCGTTCTGCTCCGGCCCACTGGAGTTTTACTCGGCAGGTCTCGCCAATCCGTCGGATGATTCTTACGAGTTACGCATTGCCGTCTTACGAGACCCGGCCTTAGTCTCAGTCTTGTGGGAGCATGGGTACCTGCCATTTGCGCGCCCCGCGGACTCAAGCTACGATCCGGTGTGCTTTCACCGCGCCAACGTGGACGCAGACAGCGAACCGGCCGTGGTGAGAATCGATCATGAAGAAGTCCTGTGCCGGAATCGTATTCGCGTACGCCAAGTGTTGTCCCCGGGTTTTGATGTTCTCCTGGAAAATATGACCGCCCAGCTACGGTCGGGAACCCCTGGCGCAGCATGAGCCCGTGACAGGACCGTGCCTAATCCTGATCTGGCCAATTCTCGACTGGATACTGAGGCTGAGCGGCAGAGAGGTAGTCTCGGCGGCCCGCTGGAAGTCCTTAGATGGACTCGCCACGCACCAGATCTTCGAAAGTTTCGCGCTGCCGGATCACGCGATACGACGCTCCATCCACCAGCACTTCCGGGGCCCGGGGACGCGAGTTGTAGTTGGACGACTGCACGAATCCGTAGGCGCCCGCGGCACACACCGCCAGGAAATCCCCGGGCATCGCGTTCGCCATCTGGCGATCGCGCGCCAGGAAATCGCCGCTCTCGCATACCGGTCCCACGACGTCCGCAGTCACGGGTGGTAGTGGACTCTTGCGCAGCGGGATGATGTCGTGATGGGCGTGATAAAGCGCGGGGCGGATCAGATCGTTCATGGCCGCGTCGATGACAATGAATTCCTTCTGCCCGTTCTTCTTGCGATAGAGCACACGCGTAAGCAGTACACCGGCGGGACCGGCGATCGATCGGCCGGGCTCCACCATTACTGTCAGCCCGCTCTCGCGCAGGCGCTGCTGCAATTTTTGGACGAACCCGTCGATGGCCGGAGCGTGCTCGCTGGCCTGATAGGCAATGCCGAGGCCTCCGCCTAAGTCGAGATGACGAATCGGAAAGCCGGCGGCGCGGAGCGAGTCGGTGAGTGCAAGCACTTTTTCCACGGCTTCCAGAATGGGACTCGGATCGAGCATCTGGGAGCCAATGTGACAGCTCACGCCCTCGGCCTGCAGATTCACGTAGGCACGGGCATGCTGGTAGACGGCTTCCGCCTCGCCGATGGCGATACCGAATTTGTGGCGGCTGAGTCCGGTGGAAATGTAAGGATGGGTGGCGGCGTCCACATCGGGGTTGACGCGAATCGAGAATCCAGCCTTCACACCGCAGCGCGCCGCCATGGCATCGATGAGCGCCAGTTCCGCCGCGGACTCGCAATTGAAACTGTGAATCCCGTTGCGCAAAGCATATTCCACTTCCGCGGCGGTCTTGCCCACTCCCGAGAAGACGACCTTCGAAGGATCGCCGCCGGCCCGCAGGACGCGAAACAGTTCGCCGCCGGAAACGATGTCGAAACCGGAACCTGCTTTGGCAAGCAGCGCCAGCACCGCGAGCGAGGAGTTCGCCTTTACGGCATAGCAGACCACATGCGGCAAGGAGCCGAAAGCTTCGTCATAGGCTCGATAGCTCGAGAGAAGAGAGCGAGTGGAATAGACGTAGCAGGGCGTGCCGGTGTGGCGGGCGAGGTCCGCGAGGGGCACCTCTTCGCAATAGAAGTCGTTCTGAGAATAGGAGAACATCGGAATGGGAGCTGAAAGTGCCAGTATGGCATGCTTCTAAGGGTGGGACGCCAAGGGAGCGAGGTTCTGGCGCCAGCCGAGGTCACGTCGTGGTATCCTCCTGTTGGTAAGCCAAATGAGAGCCCTGAATCGGTTGCTCACACGCCTTCTCAACTTCACGACCGGGCGCCGCGGCGAGGAACGGCTGCGAGAAGAGATTGACTCGCATATCGCGGCTCAGACGGAGGAGAACCTCCGCGCAGGCATGACTCCTGTTGAGGCCCGTCGTCACGCCCGCCTGAAATTCGGGGCGGTGGAGGCGATTCGGGAAGAGTACCACGATGAAGAAAGCCTGCCCTTCGTGGAGAACCTGCTGCTGGATGTTCGCTATGCGCTTCGCGTGCTGCGGAAGTCTCCCGCGTTCACGGTCGTGGCTTTACTGACTTTGATGCTGGGGATCGGGGCAAACGTCGTCGTCTTCGGTGTGGTGAATGCCGTCCTCTTGCAGCCGCTCGATGTGAGCGACCCGCAGGGCCTGTATCAGATTCGCCACAAGCCGTGGATGGCCGCACGGCTGCTGACTACGTCGTATCCGGCCTTTGAGGATTTTCGGCAGCGGAACACCACCTTCAGCGCGATGGCCGGAGTTTATGGGTATTCTCATGCGCGCCTGAGATGGCATGACGCGGTGATGAGCGTCCACGGCGATTTGGTCACGGGCAATTATTTCGATCTGCTGGGCGTGCAACCGCAGACAGGACGGTTCTTCCACTCGACGGACGAGCATGGTCCGGACTCAGCGCCGTATCTGGTGTTGAGCGATGCCCTGTGGCGAGGTGAGTTTCATGCCGATCAGGGCATAATCGGGACTACTGTGGAACTCAACCAGCATCCGTTTACGGTGGTGGGCGTGGCGCCGGCGCGGTTTCACGGAGCGGAGAAGTTCGTGTGGCCGGATTACTGGCTGCCCATGGTGAACGAGCAGCAGGTTGAGGGGTCGGATTACCTGCACAGCCGGACGTCCATCACGGTGACGGTGATTGGCCGCCTTAAGCCGGGCGTGACGCCGCAGTGGGCGACAGAGAATCTGAATGCGATTTCGGCTCAGTTGGCGAAGGAGTATCCGGAGACCGACGATGGACAGCCGCTACGTCTGATCCACCCCGGACTCCTCGGGGACGACGGTGATGTTATTCGCGGATTTCTCTACAGCGTGACCTTGCTGGCCCTGCTGGTGCTCGGGGCGGCATGCGCGAACCTGGCAACTCTGTTTGCATCGCGCGCGGCAGATCGCAGCCGGGAACTGGCGCTCCGGGTGGCCCTCGGATCGAGCCGGTGGCGGCTGGTGCGGCAACTGCTCACCGAGGCGGTGATGGTATCCCTGCTGGGCGGAGCAGCGGGGTTGGCGGGAGCGTATCTGCTGCTGGGTGTGTTGAATCGATCGGATCCGTTCGTTGGCTCTCTGACCGTGAGCGTAGATGCGCGGGTGTACCTGGCTGGAGTGGCACTAACCCTGGGAAGCGCACTGCTGTTTGGCATGGTTCCGGCGTGGCAAACGGGACAGAGCAGTCCATTGCAGATGATGAAGAACGGATCGACGGATGCGATGCACCTGCGCCGGTTTGCCCTGCGTGACCTCCTGTTGGGCGCGCAAATTGCAGTCTGCACTCTGCTGGTAACGGCCTCGCTGGTAGCGGTACGCGGCATGGTGCGCGCGCTGCACGTTCCCCTGGGCATCCAGCCGCAGGGCGCGATGCTGGTGGATGTGGACCTGAGCGAGGAGACGCAGTCAGGCGACGGGGCGATCGAGAAAGCGAAAGCCATGATTGCGGCACTGCGGAGCATCCCCGGTGTAACGGCCGCGGGGACGGTGAGCCGCACACCGTTTACCGGTGGAATGCGCGGGGTTCCGATTTTCCGGCCGGGCACAACTGACTTCAAGCTGAACAATGCGGTGCTGGCACCGTATGTGTTTACGATGATGTCGCCCGGATATCTGGAGGCCGCCGGCACCCGTCTACTGGGCGGGCGGGATGTCTCGTGGCATGACACCACCAAGACGCCTTATGTGGCGCTCGTGAACGAAACCTTCGCGCGAAGGATGTGGGGCGGAACGGCCATTGGACAGCGTTTCATTTTGAGGGGCAACCTGACGGAAGTAGTGGGTGTGGTAGAGGACGGTAAATATCACGACCTGCAAGAGTCGCCGCAGCCTGTTTTGTACCAGCCGTTGTCCCAAAGCGACCCGCGCGAAACGGTTTTCGTGGTGCGGTCGAGGCGAGCACCGAGTGAAGTGGCGGCGGCGATCAAACGCACAGTGAGCAGCAGCGAGCCGAGTGTGCCCGTCTCGGTGCACAACTGGGCCAGCGACCTCGAGGCGGAATTGTTCCCGGCGCGGGCGGCGACAGTGGCGCTGGGCGTCATGGGACTGCTGGCGGCGATGCTGGCGGTGACGGGCATCTTCGGGATGGCGGCATACAGCGTGAGCCGGCGGAAGAAAGAGCTGGGCATTCGCGTGGCACTGGGCGCGCGCCAGACGCAAGTGATGAGCGCCGCGGTAGGGCGGCCGATCGTGCTGCTCGGCCTGGGATCGGTAGTAGGGCTGCTGTCTGGCGTCTTCGCCAGCCGGTTTCTGGGGCAGATCGTGTATCAGGCGAATCCGCGGGATCCAGTGGTGGTGGGCGGGGCGGTGCTGACGATGGTGCTGCTGGGTATTGCGGCATCGGCGATTCCAGCGGGGCGAGCGCTTGCCGTGGATCCATCTAGGCTCATGCGGGAAGAGTGAGGTGGCTAGCGGACTTCCGCCCCTGTGGCGACAGGCGCGCAGGAATGGATTGTCAGGAAGAGCGGTGACTAGCCTATCTGATTCTGAACGAGGTGGTGCGCGATGCGGGAAACAGAGAACTCTGGGACGCCGCGCCGCCACGCTCGCGCTAAGCTTCCTGTGCGGCATCCGTACGGAGCGCTTCGGCAGGCAGGAGGAGATCCGCAGCGGAGATATTGAATTGTCGCGGCGGCTTCTCCATGCGGCAAGAAAGGCTACACCTTGCTCTCCTGCAGTTTGATCATGGTTTCGAAATATTGGTGCCGATCAATATCGGAAAATCAGTCCGTGCTGCTCCGGCTGTCCCACCCCAGTAGTTCCCGAGTTCGCTGACTCGAGGCCGGATTGTCGACACCGTCGCCCTGTCGCTGGAATACGAATTGGAGAGCGCCTTCAGCACTGCCTTCAAGAGGGTGTTGGGCTGTTCTCCACCAGCAATACAGCCGAGGGGAGAAGCCTGCGCCTGTGGAAGTGGCTGGCGTCTCGCGTCCGTTCCGGGAAGGGGATGATTGCAGAGTTAGCGGGAAGCCGCCGGGTTGCCGCTGAGCTTGTCGAGCGCGGCCAGGGTCTGCTGCCAGTCCTTCTGGTTTTTCTTAGTCGCGAATGGTAACGACCGATCGGTGTAGAAGGCGAGAATGTTCTCGCGCAGTTTGGGATCCATCCCACCTGGATCGTGTTCCGCCAGCTTGATCGCGAGCTTGGCGTAGGCATTGTCCGCCATGGTGTACTCCGTCGGCCTCGTCAGCTCGCCCGTGTCGAAATCGCGATTCGCCAATTGCAGATGGGAAGCGGCCTGATCGCGCAGCATCGTGCGATAGAGATCCAGGGTCCGATCGAAGCTGTTTTCGAAGAAACGGTTGGTTTCGGGCGTGGGCGGCAGAAACGACAACGCTTTCAGAGGGCCGATTTTCGGAAGGATGCGAATCACAAAGGTGAGGATTTGGGTGCCAAAGTGCGGCGTCTCGTACTTGTGACTCCACTCCTTGCGGTAACTCGCGGCCTTGAGATTGTAGATGAATTTGCGGCGCGTCAATCCCGGCGAGGTCTTCTTGAGCTCGTCCTTCTTCAGAGTCCAGGCGACGCGGGTCATCTCGGGAATGATCGCGCTGACTGTATGGCGGTAGGTAGCCAGTGCCAGATCGAGGTCGTTGAAAATGTCCTTCAGATCCAGCCCGTAGGTGTCGCGGAAGGCGCGCTGGAGCACGGGATCGGCGACGTTGAATCCAATGAAATCATGGTATGCCTGAGGCGCATAGTTGCCGCGCGCCACCTGGACCACATCAAAGCTGAATTCCACGCGAATGTGTGCAGTGGGATTTTCCGCATAGGTGACTACTGGCCCATATTTGCTCTTCAATTTCGGGTAAGCCAGCGGAACCGAGCGATTCACCGCTACCGAGTGTCCCTGCGTGTCGGCAGCGTAGTGCGCAAGGGATCCCAGAGCGAAGGCGTATTCGTTGAGATTCTGCGATTCTCCGATCAGGTTGAGGACAAAATCGCCGCTGCGAACGTAGTGCACCAGGTCGCTGAAGAGACGGCTGCCGAACGGGTAGTAACCCATGTCCTGGAGAATACAGCCCGCGTACGCGTACCCATGCGCGGCACGCAAGTCGTCGGGGGTCGATTGCGGAAAGCGGCTAAGCAGCAGTGGCTTGATGTCGTGGTCCCATGCGGAATCGATGATTGCCTCGTGCGTGAGTACGGAATATCCCCTTAGACGGGGCGCCAGCAGGAGCAGGAGAGCAAAAACGACCGCGGCCGAGCGCATCCCACTCACTCTAGCAATTGGAGGGCCGCTGGCTCCTCGGCACTGGACTCTCACTGCGCGATTTTGACTTCAGCTTTGCCCGGCGAGACTGCGGATTGCCGCGCCACGAGGCGCGTGCCCAGTCGAAATTCGCGCCCTCCCGCGGCGGGGTCGCTGATCATGGTCCATAAGGCCTGAAACGCCACTTTCCCGATCTCGGTCCGTGGCACCGCGACAGTGGTCAATGCCGGCTGTGTAAACTCGGCAATCAGAATATCGTCGAACCCAACCACCGAGAGATCGTCGGGCACGCGGATGCCGCCATCGAAGGCGCGATGCAGTACGCCGATCGCGGTGAGATCGTTGCCCGCCAGAATCGCCGTCGGCGCGGCGCTGCTCAAGAGCTTGGAGCAGGCGAAGTAGCCGCCCTTCACGGTAAAGTCGGCGTCAATCGCATAGGCGGGATCCAAGCCCAACTGGGTGGCGCTTTCGGTGAACGCTTTTTTGCGCCGTTGCGCCGAGTGTAAGGAGAGAGGGCCGCCGATATAGGCGATGCGTTCGTGTCCGAGATTGCGCAGATACTCGAGTGCTTCGGCGATGCCGTGCTCGTAATCGAGGAGGATGTTGCTGACGTAGCGGTCGACGCGGCCCAGATCGAGATACACGGCGGCAATACGCTGCTCCGCGAGCATATTCATGACGCCGGGATCGATCTGTGAGGTGAGGATCGCGACGGCGGGAACCTGCAGCCCGATCATGCGCTTCACTGAATTCAGGGTCCGGTGAGCGTCGTAATTGGTGTTCACAACGAGGGCGTCCATATTGTGGACCAGCGCCTGGTCCTGGAACGCCGCGGTCACCTCCGGAAAAAAGGGATTGCGGATGTCCGAGATAATCAGCCCCAGGAGGGTGCTGCGCCCCATGGCGAGATTGCGGGCAGCCTGATTCTGCGCATAACCCAATTCTTCAATTGCCGCCAGCACGCGCTGACGGGTCTGCGGACGTGTCCCCCGGGTACCGTTCAGGACATGCGAAACGGTGGCGATGGAAACGCCCGCCTTCGAAGCTACATCTTTGATACTCGCGGCCAATCCTTCCCTCCCCGCGCTCATTTTTTGCGACTAGGATCAAACCTACAGTATCACTCCGCCACGGCAAGGGATTCTCGATTTCGAGCAGGCGATAGAGATGAGGAGCGGGTCGGCGTTTCGGGCAGGTTGGCAACAAGATAAGACATCACCGCGCAAGCGCGAGGAACCTCGCTTGTGGAGAGATCACCCTGAGCAGCTTGGCTTCCGGTTTCGGTGTGGACAACCGTCAGCCGCAACCGCGAGCCCCGCCACAGTGCCTCCAAGGGCCAACTGTGGAGGGGACACGGGCTGGTTATTTTCGCTTAGCCTCCGGCGAAGGTTGATAATTGCGCTTCCAAATCCGCTAAAGCTTTACTCAGAACGGCCTTGTATCGCGGATTCTGCGCGGACTGCAATTCCCGAACCACCCTGGTGCGGGAGAGGACAATGGTTTCCCTCTTGCGAATCAACTCTAGAGCTTCAGGAGGGGGTGCATTCTCAAAACCGGCGCTGGGGCGATTCTCGGCCTCGTCGATCTGCGCCTCGATCGACTTACTTTCCCAACCTCTGGCCATAACTTCATTTTACGCTTGTAGAAGCGAATTGGGAAGTCTGCGTACAATTTCATGCCGAATTCCCGGCAGGCCAACGGGTACGATTCTGCGTACTTACGGTAACCATCAGGCACGCGGAAGCCGTCTCTGCTTTGATAAAGCCAAAGCTTGAGCCTATGCAACGTAAAACATCTTTGAAGATATTTGTGTCTGTACTCGCTCCGCTGATGCTGCTAGCGCAGCAGCAGGAGAAGGTGGATCTGAACGTGATTCACAAGATCAAGACCGCCGAACTGGGCGGAGGAGGCGGTGGGTTTGGGGGAGGCGGCGCCGGTGGTGGACGCGGCGGCTCCCAAGTGATGAACATCATGTACAACCTGACTGATCGCTACGGCCCGCGCCTCACCAATTCTCCCCAATTCCGAGCGGCCGGCGAATGGGCGACGAGCTATCTCAAAGAGCTGGGGCTCAGCAATGTGCACCTCGAAAAGTGGTCGACCGACCCGAACAAGATCCCGAGCTGGCAGATAACGGGCTACAGCGGCGCGATGGTGGAGCCCACCTACATGCCGATCATCGGCGTTCCGGTGGCGTGGACCGGAAGCACCAGCGGCGCTGTGACGGGCGAGGCGATGCTGGCATCGGTGCAGACGCAGGCCGACATGGACAAGTATCATGGCAAGCTGAAGGGCAAGATTGTGCTGACGTCGCTTGACGCCAATGGCACTCCGGGCGCGCTCGACTTGCCGTTCCCGACGACTGCGCTGGCACACCGCTACACGGACATGGAATTGTCTGACCTGATTCCGGAGCTGCTGCCCACTGCGGGTCGCGGCGGCCGTGGGGGTCGTGGCGGGGCACGTGGTGGTCGCGGCGGCGCCAATGCCAACATGACGCCCGAAGAACTACAGGCGTTTCAGAACAAGCTGCGGAATTTCTGGAAGGATGAGGGTGTGCTGCTCACCCTGCAAGCCTCGGCTCGGGGCGAAAGCGGCACGTTGTTCGGCGGCGGCGCCCAGAACCGCATGGACACCACCAATCTTCCCCAGGTCGCGATCACTGCCGAGCATTACAACCGGATCGCGCGGCTCCTGGAGCACGAAGTTCCGGTCAAGCTCAGCTTCGATATCAAGACCCAATTCGACACGTCGCTCACCGACTCGTTCAACGTGATTGCCGAGATTCCCGGCAGCAGCAAGCCGAACGAGCTGGTGATGGTGGGCGGGCACTTCGATTCTTGGCACTACGGCACCGGCGCGACCGACAACGCCGCGGGGAGCGCGGTGGCCATGGAAGTGATGCGCATCCTCAAGTCGCTAAATCTCAAGATGGATCGTACGGTGCGGATGGCGTTGTGGGGAGGCGAGGAGGAAGGTCTGCTGGGGTCCCGCGCGTACGTCAAGGAGCACTTCGCGGATGTTGCGACGATGAAGCCTACGACGGAACATGACGGGTTCTCAAGCTACTTCAACATTGACAATGGAACTGGCAGAATTCGCGGGATTTATCTACAGGGCAACGAGATGGCGCGTCCGATTTTTGAGAGCTGGTTCGCGGCTCTCAAGGACCTGACACCTGGGGTCATTACCATCCGTAATACAGGCGGCACCGATCACCAGTCATACGACGCGGTGGGTCTGCCGGGCTTCCAGTTCATCCAGGATCCGATGGATTATGACACCCGCACCCATCACTCCAACATGGATGTCTATGACCGGATCCAGCCGGGGGACATGGAACAGATGGCGATCATCGAAGCGGCGTTCGTCTACAATGCCGCGACTCGTACCGACAAGTTCCCGCGCAAGGATCTGCCCCCTGCGCAGCCCGCAGGTCGTGGAGGCCGCGGCGGCGGCAACTAAACGAGCGGAGAGGTATTTCGGGTGGGGCTACAGTGCCCCACCCCTCGTTACTTTCCTTCCAGATATCTCTTCAGACGGCCGATCCCTTCGGCGAACATCTCCGGACGAGTCAACAGGCTCACCACCAGAAACGCTTCCGATTCGAAGTCGAAGAAGTACCCCGGTTGCACCAGGACACCTTCCGAGCTGAGCAGTCCCAGTGCCCATTCCTCTTCGCTACGCGTGCGCGGCACTTGCAGCACGATATACCAACCGCCTTCCACGTTGAGGACGTTAGCAGTAGAGCCCGCGAGCGTGTCCTTCGCGAAGGCTAAATTCCGGAGGGTGCGCTGCCGGATCTCGCGCTGCACCACGGCTCCGGCTTCAAGCAGACTGGCTGCGGCGTGCTGCACGGGCGTGCCAACCGAGAGGTAGGTATCGGCGATCCACTCCAGTTTTTCCACGGCCTCTGCCTGGAGATCATGGGGACCGCTGACGACGATCCAGCCCAGTTTCATCTGCGGAAGTCCGGCGACCTTCGAGAGGCCGCTCATGGAAAACGTAAGGCAGTCGTGGGCACCCACAAGGCTAAGGACGCATCCTGTGGCACCGGGCAGGATGTAATCGCTGAACACTTCGTCCGAAATCAGCGCGATCTGCCGATCCCGGGCAAGGCTCACGAGCGATTCCAGTTCGGCAGATTTCAAGTAAGTGCCGGTCGGATTGTTGGGGTTCACCAGGATCATAGCGCGCGTGCGGCTGGAGATGGCTGCCGTGAGCGATTCGAAATCGATCCCCCATTCGCCGTGGTAGGAAAGTGAATATTGGCGGAGGTGAATCGACTCCATGTCGGCCAGGAATTCGAAGAGGGGGTAGGAGGGACGGGGGACCAGGACCTCATCTCCAGGATTACACAACAACTTGAATAAATATGCGTAAGCTTCACTAGTACTGGCAGTTAGCAGAATTCCTGAAGTCGTAATAGTGATATTGCGTTCAGCATAATAGGCTGCGACCGCCGAGCGCGCCGCGAGCAAACCCCCAGGCGAAGGCTCGTATAGCAGGATTCCGGGCTGGTTCAAAGCGCTGACGATCTCCGGAGGGTAGGCGAAGCCGGCTCGGGTGGGGTTTGATTCGGTGAGGTCGAGGATTGGCTCTCCGGCCTGGCGCCGCCTGTGCAGTGCCTGAGTGAGAGGATTGGGCTTGAGATCCCAGTGGAACCGAGAGGAGAACATTGGGGAATTCGGGATTGGGGAAGCAGGCCGCTTCGTCGGGCGGCCTGCCGTTGAAGCTAATGCTGAATATGGATATTCGACACGAACTATGCCAAGGTAACGTCTTCCGCCTGTAGACCTTTCGGCCCCTTCTTCACGACGAACGACACACGAGCTCCCTCATCGAGGGTCCGATAGCCGGAGGACGCGATGGCGGAAAAATGGACAAACACATCCTCGCCATTCTCTCGCTGGATAAAACCAAATCCTTTTGCGGCGTTAAACCACTTCACTTTGCCTGTTTCTTTCATCTTTACTCCTTAGCGCGATCTCACCACGAACGTATTGACTGAGGATGGTACAGCCGAGATGACGAGCAGTTCGGAAGTCCTTCCAGCGGATTCAAAAAACGTGATGCTAAGACCATCCTCAGCTTAGCATGCCTGCGTTACGACTGGCCGCCATAGACGCCGATTGCGGCTCCGTTGATGGCTGCGCCGGCGTCCGAGGCCAGATGCACCAGCAGGGCCGCCACGTCCGCGGGGCGGACCCATTGAGAGAAGTCCGCAGTTGGCATGGCGGCGCGATTGGCCGGGGTGTCCATGGTGGCTGGCAGGACGGAATTCGCGGTGATACCAGAGGCGCGATTCTCTAGCGAGACGGTTCGGACAAGGGAGACCAGCGCAGCTTTGGAAGCGCTGTAAGCTCCCACCATCGGGGCGGGTTCGACGGCCTGGCGGCTGGCGACCGCCAGAACGCGTCCTCCATCCCGTCGTAAATGCGGGAGCACTGTCCGGATGATGAAAAAGGCGGACCGATAGTTCAGGTCGAGCATGCGCTCGAAGGTGGCATCGTTGGTTTCGTCAATTGTGGCGCCGCCCTCGAATCCGCCGATCACGTGTACCAGCGCATCGATTCGCGGGAAACGTGCCGTCACCTGCCCGACCAGCTGGCGTGCCGAGTCGCCGCTCGATAGCTCCGCGGGAAAGGCGGCGAAGCGCGGATGGACGAAATCGGTGTCGCGAATCGAGCGCGAAACTCCCAGGACCGTGGCGCCTGCGGCGAGAAATGCTTCCGTAACGTGGCTGCCAAGTCCGCCTTTGGCACCGGTAATCAGCGCGATCTTGCCCTCCAACTGATACATGAAATCCTCCTGTCCTACCCTACCGAACCCGACTGGCCCGCGTCGATTAGCTAGCTGATGAAAGGGGATTCGGTGTATCGAAAATCAAATTGGCTCATCATTTTAGGACTGGCCGTGTGGTTTTTGCGGGCGGCGGATCCGGTGCCCCACTGGCGCGCGCTCAATCAGGAGGCGCGAACGGCGCTGCAAGCCAAGGACTACGCAGCAGCTCGCGAAAAGCTGCTGCAATTGAAGCCGCTGATGCCCGGCAATCCGCGGATTGCGTATGCACTGGCAGCGGCGGAGGCGCGGATCGGGAACCGGACGGCGGCTCTCGCAGGATTACGCAATCTGGGCGCGATGGGATTGTCCTTCGATCTTCCCGCAGAGGAATCATTCGCCGCCTTGCGGGATACAGCGGAATTCAAAGCGGCGGTCCAGCAGATCGAGGAGAGCAAGAAGCCTGCCACCCGGGCATCGCTCGCGTTTACGCTCGCGGAGCGGGACCTGATTCCCGAAGACATTGCATACGACCCTCAAACCCGCCGCTTCTTTGTGAGCAGTGTCCGCAAAGGCAAGATCCTCACGGTAGACGGCACTCAGTTCGCGAAGACAGATTGGTCGGTTTTCGCGCTGCGCGTGGATGCTTCGCGGCGGCTTCTATGGGCGACGACTGCGTGGATCGAGCACTGCGAGAGCTGCCTGGCGTCGGATGAAGGGAAATCGGCCTTGCTGGCTTTCGATCTGAATTCCGGGACCTTGAAACGGCGGGTAGAGTCGCCGGTCAAAGGGGTGCTCGGGGATCTGACAGTGAGCAAGAAGGGCGATGTTTATGTTTCCGAGGGCCTCCATGGAGCGTTATTCCGTCTGGCTGCGGACGCCACCGCAATGGAGCGCCTGGACACCCCGGGCGAACTGGGTTCGCCGCAAACACCGGCACTGTCGGCCGATGAGAAGACACTGTTTGTCCCGGACTATCTGCGGGGATTAGCGGCGATGGACGTGGCGTCACATGCAATCCGCTGGATGGAACCGGCGGACAATATCGCGGTGAACGGGATCGATGGACTTTACCTCTATGGCGACTCCATCATTGCCGTGCAGAATGGCACGGCGCCGCCGCGACTGATCCGGTTTTCGAAGGACCTGCGGCAACAGGAAGTGCTCGAAGCGAATTGGACGGGTCTGGGGGACCCGACTCACGGCGTGATCGTGGGCAATCAACTCTACTTCATCGCCAATAGCGGCTGGGGTGACTATGATGACAAGGGGAAGAAGAAGCCTGGATCGGCCCCGGTCGAATCCACTATTCGCAATCTGACTCTCGGCCGATGAGTTGCGCGCGATCATCACTTCCGGCCGGTCCCGGCACCTAAGCGGTGAAGCAGGACCACGCCCGTCGCGGTGTCGAAAGAAATTCTCCGGCCTCGCGTTCCCCGTACGTCTGAGGCAAAGATCGCGAGGCCCTCGCTCTCTAGAGCTTCCTCCGCCGACAAGCAGTTCATCGCACCAATGGTTGGCCGGTCCTGCACCGCCCAGCCTACCTGGAGGACGTCGGCGCCTCCGAAGACTTTGATGACCAACTCCTGGCGCGAGGCCCCTAGCGCGACGAATTGCCGGACGAGGTGACGGATGCTCGCGTCCACATACCGATACTCCTCGGAGGGATCGACCTCCGGTAGCCAGCCTTGCGGACATCGCGGCAAGATCCCGTGGCAGAGCGCTCCGATCCTCAAACGAGGGCTCCAGAACGTGACCCCCACGCAGGAGCCCAGGATCGTTCGCAAGATGGTGGGGCTGCGCGCGAGATAGAGTTCACCCGGCTGCAAATTCAGATCGGGCAGGCCCGGGATGGATTCCTGTTGCCTCACGCCACCAGTTCGCCCACGGGCTTTTCGCCACTGCGGACCGCAGACAACTCTTCGGCGGAGAAGACGCGATCCATGTCGAGGATCATGATGAACTGCGCATCCCGCTTGCCCATCCCCTTGATGAAGTCGGTACGGATCTGCGTCCCGATCTTCGGTGGGGGCTGAATCTGCTCCGGCTCCAAATCAATCACTTCCTCCACGGAATCGGCCAGTGCGCCGATCACCGTGGATTCGCCCTCCAGGAGCATCTCCACCACCACGATGCAGGTGTTCACGGTCTTCACCGTCTTCGACATGTCGAAACACAGGCGCAGATCGACTACCGGTACGACGTTGCCGCGCAGGTTGATCACGCCGCTCATGAATTCGGGCGTGCGCGGTATCTTGGTGATGGTCGTAAAGTCGAGCACTTCCCGCACCTTGGAAACATCGGTTGCGAAGACTTCGTCCCCCAGCTTGAAGGTGAGGTACTGCCGCGTGTCAGTGATTTCGGTTACGCTCATGATTCCATTCCTTTCGCATTTAAGAGTGGCGGCGCCGGGAGCGTCGATTCGGCCCGCGGCGCCGCCGCACCCTTAGAAGCGCTCAAACTCCTCATCTTCGCGCTCCCCGGTGTCTGACATCCTCAGAGCAATCCCCGTCTTCGCCACCTTCTTCCGTTGAGAACCAAGGGTTCCGGCAGGAGCCAGACGCGTGGTGTGGTCGGACGGCTTCGGCGCTGCCACATGCTGCTTCGCGGCTGCGGAACGCGCAATAGTTGGTTGTCCCGTGTCGCCGGTACGGAAGAAGCCGAGAGCCGACATCAATTGATCCGCCTGGCCTGTGAGCTCTTCCGTGGTCGAAGCCATCTCTTCCGCAGCCGAAGCGTTCTGTTGTATCACCCGCTCGAGTTGCTGCAAGGCTTTGTTAATCTGCTCGGAACCGGTGTCCTGTTCCTTGCTGGCTGCGGTAATTTCCTGCACCAATTCGGCGGTCTTCTGGATATCCGGGACCAGCTTCTCGAGCATCTCGCCGGCTTTCTCGGAAACCCGGACGGTGGTGTTCGAAAGGTGATTGATTTCGCCCGCTGCCTTCTGGCTGCGCTCAGCCAGTTTCCGGACCTCGGCCGCGACCACCGCAAAGCCCTTTCCGTGCTCACCGGCGCGCGCCGCCTCGATCGCAGCGTTCAACGCCAGCAGATTGGTCTGCCGCGCGATCTCTTCGATGATCGAGATCTTGGTGGCAATCTCCTTCATTGCTGCAACCGCTTCCAGTACGCTCTTGCCGCTTTCCTGGGCGTCGCGGGCGGACTTGGTCGCGATCTTGTCGGTCTGCTGCGCGTTGTCGGCATTCTGCTTGATATTGGAGACCATTTCTTCCATGGAGGAGGAGGCTTCCTCGGCGGAGGCGGCCTGCGCACTGGCCCCATTGGATACCTGCACCGAAGCCGAACTGATCGACTGGCTGGCCGACGAGACTTCGCCGGCAATCGTGCGAATATCGCTTACGGTGCGGGTCAGTCCCGCGACCATCGCGGCCAGTGCCTGCATCAACTTATCCTGCTCGCTGCGCTGGCGTAGGGCTACCGTCAGGTTGCCCTCGGCGATGGACTCGGCTGCGTGGGTGACATCGTGCATGGCCACGATAAGAGTGTTCAAGTTGTGCTTGATAGTGTTGAATTCGCCCTGATAGGCATCGGTGATTTCGGGCGGAACATCGCCTTTGCTGATCCGGTCCACGTAATTGGCCGCCACGGTTAACGGACCGATTACCGCATCCAGCGTATGGTTGATTCCCTCGATGATCTTGCGATAGTCGCCGCTATGCTTGGATGCATCGGCACGAGTCGCCAACTTGCCCTCGACGGCGGCTTTGGCCAGTGTGTTGGTATCCGCAATCAGTGCGTTGATGTTGTCGATGCAGTTATTCAGATTGTTTTTGATGGCGTTGAAATCACCTTTGTAGGTGTCGGTAATCTTGGCCGGTATGGCGCCACGGGAGATCTTGTCTACGTAGTCGGCGGCCACATCCAGCGGCGCGATCACCGCGTCCAGAATCGCGTTGACGCCGCGGACGATGTCGGCGTAGGCACCGCGGAATTGATCCGGCTTGCCGCGCTCGGAGAGTTGGCCGTCCTTCGACGCTTCCGTCAGGCGCATCAACTCGCGTTGCAGCGCCTGCACCACTGTCGCCACGTTATTGACCGCGAGCTTCATCTTTTCGTGGTCACCCTTGTAGGTCTGCGCAATCAACTCGTCGATCTTCCCGGACGAGATCTGCGCCAGGATCCGATTCCCTTCCCCGATCGGCACCAGGATCGCATCCAGCATGGCGTTGACGCCGCGGACGATATCGGCGTAGGCACCGCGGAATTGATCCGGCTTGCCGCGCTCGGAGAGTTGGCCGTCCTTCGACGCTTCCGTCAGGCGCATCAACTCGCGTTGCAGCGCCTGCACCACTGTCGCC